>OEIU01000091.1_pt1 | contig 88142 bp, 86 predicted proteins | sample 1539221 | NCBI WGS metagenome assembly OEIU01 (sample SAMN03792071, study PRJEB22550) | activated sludge metagenome | feature: wastewater treatment plant; material: activated sludge; isolation source: Wastewater treatment plant of a petroleum refinery complex | place: Argentina: Zarate | collected...
TGGCCTCGATCTGGCGGATGCGCTCGCGGGTGACGTCGAACTGCTTGCCCACTTCTTCCAGCGTGTGGTCGGTGTTCATGTCGATGCCAAAGCGCATGCGCAGCACTTTCGCCTCGCGCGGGGTCAGGCCGGCGAGCACGTCGCGCACGGTTTCGGTCAAGCCCGTGCCGGTTGCCGCTTCCACTGGCGATTCGACGTTCTGGTCTTCGATGAAATCGCCCAAGTGCGAATCCTCGTCGTCGCCGATCGGGGTTTCCATCGAGATCGGTTCCTTGGCGATCTTGAGCACCTTGCGGATCTTGTCCTCGGGCATCTCCATCTTTTCGGCGAGCTCTTCCGGCGTCGGCTCGCGGCCCATTTCCTGCAGCATCGCACGCGAGATGCGGTTGAGCTTGTTGATCGTCTCGATCATGTGCACCGGAATGCGGATCGTGCGCGCCTGGTCGGCGATCGAGCGCGTGATCGCCTGGCGGATCCACCACGTCGCATACGTGGAGAATTTGTAGCCACGCCGATATTCGAACTTGTCGACTGCCTTCATCAGGCCGATGTTGCCTTCCTGGATCAGGTCCAGGAACTGCAAGCCGCGATTGGTATACTTTTTCGCAATCGAGATCACCAGACGCAGGTTCGCCTCGACCATCTCCTTTTTCGCGCGCCGCGCCTTGGCCTCGCCGATCGACATCGCGCGGTTGATTTCCTTGATGTCGGTAAGCGACAGGAACAGGGTCTTTTCCAGCGCGATGAGTTTTTCCTGCTCGGCGACGATGTCGGCCTTGTGCGCGCGGATCGACGATGCCCACTTCTGCTTCTTGCGGATCACCTCGTCGGCGAATTTCAGGTTGACCTCGTAGGCAGTGAAAGCCTTGAGGAAATCCTTGCGCGGCATCTTGGCCTGCCTGACGCAGACATCCATGATCACGCGCTCGTGGCCGCGAATCGTGGCCACCACCTCGCGCAACTTGCGCACGAAGGCGTCGATCATGATCGCCGGCAGCTTGAGCTTGAGAAACGCCTCGGCCATCGTGTCGCGCGCCTTCTGCGTTTTCTTGTCGTCACTGCCGTATTTGCCAGCCGCCTTTTCGAACTTGACGTACAAGCCGCGCAACTCTTCCATGCGCCGCGTCACTTCGGCCGGATCCGGGCCGGTTTCACCGGGGCCGGCTTCCTCGGCTTCGCCGTTCCCTTTCTCGTCCTTTTCGTCTTCTTCGTCCTCAGCCTCGGCCGGCTCGGCTTCGAGCATGGTGTCGTCCAAGCCCGGCACTTCGACATCGGCGAAACCGGTCAGCACTTCGGACAGGCGCTTCTTGCCTTCCAGATGCTGGTCGTATTCCTCGACCAGGAGTTTGATCGACCACGGGAACGTCGCCAGCGCGGTCTGCACCTGGCCCAGGCCTTCCTCGATGCGCTTGGCGATGGCGATTTCGCCTTCGCGCGTGAGCAGCTCGACCGTGCCCATCTCGCGCATGTACATGCGCACGGGGTCGGTGGTGCGACCGACTTCGGCGTCGACAGCGGACAGCACCGCGACGGCTTCCTCGGTCGCGGTTTCGTCGTCGGTGGCGACCGGGTTTTCCGGCAGCAGGGTCTCGGTATCGGGCGCGATTTCATGCACCTCGATGCCCATGTCGTTGATCATGCCGATGATGTCTTCGATCTGTTCCGGATCGACGATGTCGTCGGGCAAGTGGTCATTGACCTCGGCGTAGGTCAGGTAGCCTTGTTCCTTGCCCTTGATGATCAGGGTCTTGATTTCGGACTGCTGCGGATTGGTGTTTTCGATAGCCATGGGCGCGGATGCTTCATGCGTGAATACAAGACTGAAAAGTATAGGAGGGCTGTCAAATCGTCAGGATTCCAGCCAGAACGTGACCGGCCCGTCGTTGACCAGACTTACCTGCATATGGGCGCCGAAACGCCCGATTTCCACCGGAGAATGGCGATTTTTCGCGATTTCCACGAGGCGATCGAACCAGTGCATGCCAACCTCGGGCGGGGCAGCCGTGGTGAAGCTCGGGCGCATGCCCGAATCGGTATCGGCCGCCAGGGTAAATTGCGAAACCAGCAGCAAACCGCCGCCGGTATCGGCCAGCGAACGGTTCATCTTGCCGGCAGCGTCGGCAAAAACCCGATAGCCGAGTAGGCGCTCGCACAAGCGCTGCGCCTGCGCTTCAGCGTCGTTCGGCTGGACTGCGACAAGGGCCAGAAGGCCGGGGCCGATGCGGCCGACGGTTGCGCCATCCACGTCCGCGCTGGCCTGCGTCACGCGCTGGATCAGGGCGATCATCGATCCGTTGCCTGCCGGTACAATCGCGGTTTTCCGATTCCGTTGCCGTAATGCGCTGGCATGTTGCGATCCTGTATTTTCTGCTGCGCCTGACCGGCCGCTTGCCGTTGCGCGTCCTGCACGGCGCCGGCGCGACGCTGGGCTGGCTGCTGTGGCGGTTGCCGAACCCGTTGCGGCGCAAGGCGGTGCAGACCCTGTCCCATGTAAGAACGCAATTCGGCACGAAAAGCAGTCACGAGATACTCAAGCCGGCCTTGATCGAAACCGGCAAGGGCGCGCTGGAGCTTTGCAAGATCTGGTCCGGAGACCCGCAGGCCGCGCTGGGACTGGTGCGCGAAGTCCAAGGCGGCGAAATATTCGACGCCGCCGCCGCTTCAGGGCGCGGCCTCATCATTGCTGCACCGCACCTGGGTTGCTGGGAGTTGCTCAATTTCTGGCTGTGCAGCCGCACGTCCATCGCCATCGCCTACCGTCCGCCGCGACGGCCCGAGATCGAGCCGTTGCTGATCCGTGCGCGCGGTGCGCTGGCCGCAGAACAGGTGCGCGCCGATGGCGCCGCCGGAGTCCGCGCCCTGTACAAACGCCTGCTCGCCGGCGGCGTGGTCGGGATCCTGCCCGACCAGCAGCCCAAGGCCGGCGAGGGCGAATTCGCGCCATTTTTCAGCACACCGGCGCTGACCATGGTGCTGCTCTCGCGCCTCGCCCAGCGCACCGGCGCAACCGTATTGTTCGCTTTTGCCGAACGCTTGCCGCGCGGCGCAGGTTTCCGTATCCACATCCGGACTGCGCCGGAAGGCATCGCCGACTCCGACCTGCCAACCGCCGTCGCTGCACTCAATCGCGGCGTCGAGGAATGCGTAAGGATCGCGCCGGCGCAATACCAATGGGCGTACAAGCGCTATTCGATACGGCCGCAGTAGTGCCGCATGCCGTGGGCGCCGTTGCGCTCAACGCAACCAGCCGCGCCTGGCCAGGCTGCGCTGCGCGCGCCACGCGCGCAACCACCAGCCCCGGCGAAAACATGCGACAAGCACCTGCCGTGGTGATTGCGACAGGACATCTGCCGAGACTGCGCGACACTCAGCATCCAGCGAGGCATCGTCGCGCGGCAGGCTGCGCGCGACATAGGCCAGCGTGCGCAGGCAGAAATAATCCAGCGCGGTTCGGGCGTTTTCGTCGAAGCCTTCCGCAAGCGTAGTCAGGCCGTCGCGCAAATCGCGCAGCGCAGCCAGCAAATCGCGCACCTTGGCCGGTGTCATTGTCGCCATGATGCTGTCTGCGCGCCGACGATAACCGACCCACGCGCATGGTACGTGCCGCCATCGGCCGACACCCGCGACAAGCGCCGGGACCGCCGCCACATCCTCGAAGCAACGCCCGTGTGGAAACCGTACGCGCGTCCAGGCTTCACGCTTCGCAATCTTCGACCAGACGTGCAGTTGCCGCGCCTGCAGCAATCCGCTCAACAATGCGGAGCGATCCGTGGACGCTCGCCTGTCATCGCCTTCGTAGGTTCGCCGCTTGCTGTTTGCGCGCAGGCGGTGATGCCAGCGCAAGCCGTGCTCCAGTACGCGAAAATCGCAAAGCACCAGGTCGGGCGCATCCGCCTCGACCTGCGCGCGAAGCCCGGCGATCGCGCCAGGCAACAAGACATCGTCCGCATCCAGAAACCAGACGTAGCGACCGCGCGCCTGCGCCAGCAATGTGTTCCGCGCCGCCGCCACGCCGCGGTTGTTTGCGTGCCGCAGCAAGCGCAACCGTTGCGGACGATCGCGCGCCACCTGCTCGACTTTCACCCACGAATCGTCGCTGCTGGCGTCATCCAGCACCAATATCTCCAGTTCGCCGGCACCCTCGACCTGGCTCTGCACGGAATTCAGGCAAGCTTCCACGTACGCAGAAACGTTGTACACGGGAATCAGCACGCTCAACCATGGCGCCGCTCGCGCGTTGGCGGAAACTGGCGCTGAGGTTTCGCCGGGTGAATTCATCGGGACGCCAGTCGTCGCAGGAACACCGTCATTTCCTTTTCCGCCTGCTTGTCGCCGCGTCTTTGCGCGGCGGCGATGCCGTGTTGGTAGGCGTCTATCGCCGCAACCGAATCACCGGATTCGATCAGGATTTTTCCGAGCTGTTTCCACGCCGCGGAGTAGTCCGGATCGAATTCCAGCGCGCGGCGCAATTCGGCGATGGCCGATGCGGTGTCGTTGCCAGCAAGCAAGGCATTGGCCAGCGTCGCGCGCAGCAGGGCGCCATCGCGCGGCCCGCCGCATTGGGCACGCAGGCTGGCGATGCGATCCGTCATGCGCGCTCGCGCCGCGCCGCCTCGAGGCGATGCACGTCGTGCGTGGCGACGCCGACGTCGCGCGCGGGTTTGGCGAAGAAATCCGGATGCTCAAGCGTGCGTTCCATGTCGGCGCGGCCCGCCGCCCAATGCTCGCGCTGGGTGCCGATTCCGAAGGCGTAGTCCTTGAACTGCGCCTCGTAGGGCTTGGCCTGGTAGATCAGGTGCACGATGTTGATGACGTTGTCGCATACCCACGGCTGCAGCGTCTTGCGCAGTTGTGGGTCGACGCCACTGGCCGGCACCTGCTCGAACAATCGGCGTATCGCATGCCGCAGTGCGTGCAGGTGCGCCTCGTGGTCGGTGCCCAGGCGCGTGCGGCTGGAGTACTGGATGTCCTTCTGGCGTTCGAGCACGTCCGCCATGGTGCGCGGCAGTTCGCCGCGCGCACTCCACAAGTCCACTTGCAGGGCCAGCGTGTCGCGGCGCGGGGTTTCCGCCAGCACATGATCGAGCGGCGTGTTGGAGACAAGGCCGCCATCCCAATAGTGTTCGCCGTCGATGTCGATGGCGGGGAACGCCGGCGGCAGCGCGCCGGAAGCCATGATGTGCTCGGCGCGGATGGTGTCGTGCGCCGAGTCGAAGTAGCGGAAATTGCCGTTGCGCACATTGGTCGTGCCGATCGAAAGGCGCACGCCTCCGGCATTGACACGATCGAAATCAATCAGGCGCTCAAGCGTCTTTTTCAGCGGCGCGGTGTCGTAATAGCTGGTCGCCGCCGCACTGCCGTCGTTGAACAGGAATGGCGACTGCGGGCGCACGTTGAAGAAACCCTGCTGGCCGAACGCGAGTGCGCCAAGCGCACCGAGCGAATTGGCCCACGCGTCGATCTCGTGGGTGGCTGGCAGCCATTCGAGCAGCGCGCGCACCGAGGTCGCGATCGCCGCGCCAGCGCCGCCGGGTTCGCAGATCGTGTTCCAGAACGCGTGCAGGCGTTCGATGCGATGTTCCGGCGCGTTGCCGGCCATGATCGCCGCGTTGATCGCGCCGATCGACGTACCGGCAAACCAGTTCGGCCGGATGCCGGCCTCATGCAGTGCCTCGTAGACGCCGCACTGATACGAGCCCAGCGCACCGCCGCCCTGCAACACCAGCGCGACGTGCGCATAACCGCGTGCCGACGCGGCTGGCGCCGCGACGACTTTACGGTGACGTTGCGGCTTGGCAGATTCTTTCGCGCCGCGAGCGCGCACCGGGCTCACTGCATGAACCAGCCGTGGCTGACGACAATGCTCTGTCCGGTCAGCGCATTGGTCTCGAATCCGGCGAAGAACAAGGCGCAGGCGGCGACATCGTCGACCGTGGTGAATTCGCCGTCGACAGTGTCTTTCAGCATTACCTTCTTGATCACGTCGTCCTCGGAAATATGCAGTTCCTTTGCCTGCTCCGGAATCTGTTTTTCCACCAATGGCGTACGCACGAAACCGGGACAGATCACATTCGCCCGCACGCCGTGCGCTGCGCCTTCCTTGGCCACGACTTTCGCCAGACCGATCAGGCCGTGCTTGGCGGTGACATACGGTGCCTTGAGTTTGGATGCCTCTTTCGAGTGCACCGAGCCCATGTAGATGACGCTGCCGCCCTTGCCCGCCGCGTACATGCGCTTCAGGCATGCACGCGTGGTCAAAAATGCGCCGTCGACATGGATCGCCATGAGCTTTTTCCAGTCGGCATAGCTGAAGTTCTCGATCGGATTGACGATCTGGATACCCGCGTTCGAAACCAGGATATCGACACTGCCCAGATCCTTGACGGTTTTTTCGACGCCCGCCTCGACCTGATCCTCGTTCGTCACATCCATCAACACGGTCGTGGCTTTCACGCCGCGCGCACGTATTTCTGCGGCGGCCGCGTCCGCGGCGGCCTGGTTGATGTCGGCGATGGCGATGTGGCAACCGTTGTCGGCGTATACCTCGGCAATGCGCTTGCCGATGCCGCTGGCGGCGCCGGTGACGAGGGCGACCTTGTTTTTCACGCTCATGGTTTTCTCCTTGGGGTTGGTGTCAGTTTTCGGTTGCCGCGTTTTTCACATCCACCCCCAGGTCGCGCAGCTTGCGGTACAAATGCGTGCGTTCCATGCCGGCCGCCTTGGCCAGTTTGCCGACGCTACCGCCGGCGCGCTGCAATTGATGCAGCAGATACGCGCGCTCGAACTGCTCGCGCGCCTCACGCAACGGCAGGTCGAAGTCGATGCCGGCCGCGTTCGGCGCATCCGTCGCAGCGACCGCGCCGAGCGCAGCTTCGACTTCGGTCAGCTCGACATCCGCCGCGCCGCCCATCACGAGCAAGCGTTGCACGAGGTTGCGCAGCTCGCGCACATTGCCCGGCCAGGCGTAAGCACCCAGGCGCTTTTGCGCCGCCGGTGCGAAACGGCGGCCAAGCAGACGGTCGCGTCCGGCGAAGAAATCCGCATACAGGTTCAGAAGTTCCGGCACATCCTCGGCGCGCTCGCGCAGCGGCGGCACGGACAGCGGTAAGACATTGAGCAGGTAGTAGAGTTCCTCGCGGAACGCGCCGGCCCTAACCTGTGCGTCCAGATCGCGCGCACTAGCGGCGATCACCCGCATGTCGAGCGGCGCCGGTCCGCGCCCGCCGCCGCGCACCAGGGCGCGCTGCTGCAACACGCTGAACACGCGCTGCTGCAATTCGGCGTCAAGGTCGGCCACTTCATCGAGGAACAAGGTGCCGCCATTGGCCTGTTCGAGCAGGCCGGGTTGCACGCCGTTCGCATCCTCGGTGCCGAACAATGCGGCGACGAGGTGATCGCGCGGAATGCTGCCGGCGGCGACCGCGACGAACGGACCGTTGCGGCGCGGACCGTGCGCGTGCAGCCAGCGCGCGAGGGTTTCCTTGCCGGTACCGGCTTCGCCGCGGATCAAGACGTTGGCATCGTGCTGGGCGAGCTTTTGCAACTGCATGCGCAACGCCGCCATGACCTTGCTCGCGCCGACTGGCTCCAGCGGCAATGCCAGGCGCTGGCGCAGGCCTTCGTTTTCGCGGATCAAGCGGCTGGCCTCGCGCGCGCGCTCGAGCGTGAGCAGCAGTTTCGCCAGCGAAATGGGCTTCTCGATGAAATCCCAGGCGCCCAGGCGGGTGGCTTCGACCGCGGTTTCCACCGTGCCATGCCCGGACATCATCACGACGGGGCTTGCCGCCAGCACGCCAGCCGCCGCCCATTCGCGCAACAAGGCGATGCCGTCGGTGCCGGGCATCCAGATATCGAGCAGGATCGCGTCCGGATGCTCGCGTTCGCGCGCCGCTCGCGCCTCATCGGCATTGGCGGCGAGGATGGCACTATAGCCTTCGTCCTCGAGAATTTCCTTGACGGTGCTGCGGATATCCGGCTCGTCGTCGACGATAAGTATGCGTCCGGCGCTCATGGAACGGCCTGTGGCAAAAATGCGACGCACAAGAATAGCGCGTTTGGGCGCTTCGGGAGTACACGCTTGCGCCGCTAGAATGCGCCGCCTGATTCAACCGATTGTGTCGATGGCATCTTCCCCACCACTGCTGACGCCCCTGCTCGTCCGTTTCGGCCGGCTCGGCGACATGCTGTTGCAGGAGCCCCTGTTGCACTTGCTGCATCGCCGCTACGGACTTCCGTGCACGATTCTCACCCGCGGCGGCTGGACCGGCGAGCTGTACCGAAGTCATCCCGATGTCGGCGCGGTCTGGCAACTGCTGGGGCGCAACCGATTGCTCGCATTCAGTCGCGAACGCTGGCGGGCGATCGCTAAGTTGCGCGCGCATGATGGCCCGGTCTACATCAGCGAAGACTCACGCAGTTCGCTCAAGCGGATCCGCTGGATGCTGAGGTTCGCGGGCGTGCCGCGCGAGCGCTGCGTATTCCTGCGCGATATCGGCTTGCGCGAAGACGAACACTGGGTCGATCAGGCGCTGCGTTTCGGTCGCACCACGCCAGCCGCCTACCGCGAAGCCGATTACCCATGGCACGACAACGACATGCATGCGGCACCGCGCCTGTACCTTGACGCCGGCGACCGCGCCGACGCGGATTCCTGGTTGCGCCAGCGTGGTCTCGCCGACGCGCCGCTGGTACTGCTGCAAGCGGGCAACTGGCATGTGCATCGTTGGTGGGAGCCGCGCCGCTCCGATCCGAAATTCTGGCCGGTGGAAAACTGGGCACAGTTGCTGCGCGCCATGCACGCAACCCTGCCGCAGGCGAATCTTGTGTTGTGCGGCACGCCAATCGAGTCGGCGGTTTGCGAAGCAATCACTCGCGCCGCGAACCTAGCACAGGTGAAGCTGGCGACGTCGGATTTGCCGATACGTCGCCTGATGGCCGTGCTTGAGCGCGCGCACAGCATGGTGTCGGTGGATTCGGGACCGGCGCACCTCGCGGCGGCGATGGGCTGTCCGCTCGTGTTGATGTATGGCGGCAAGTACGGGCCGGAAAAATGGAATCGACGCAGCCCGTTCGGCAAGCCGGTGATCAATCTCGGCGTGAATCCGCGCGCGTCATCCGTCGCGGATATTCCACCCGGCGTGGCGGTCGACGCGTGGCGTCAAGTATCCAGCGCCGTGCGCTGATTGCGCGTATTTATTGGCACGGCGCCACGAACGCGCTGATTCCGGCCAACCACCAGTCGCGGCGATTGGCTTTGCCGACACGCTGCGCGTGGGCGTCTTCCAAACGCAGGCAGGCATCGGCGCCGGTATCGGGCTCGGGCAGCAGAATACGGCGCTGCGCGGGCTCGGCAGCCAGCCACGTCTGTGCACGCTGCAACTGCTGCGTGCGCGTGGCGCTGAAACCGAAATCGACTGTTGCGCCGGCTGCCTGCAACAGGTCTTGTTCCTTCCAGTCGACCAAGCCGATCACGGTTTCAGGTCCGGCGGATTGACGCGCCGCGCGCATGAGATCGCGCGCGGAACTGCTGCCATCGAGTAGCGGATAAACAACCAGCCCATAACCGCACCACACGGCGATCAACAACACGGCGGTCGCGGCCACCGCGCGCGCCGGCCGCAAGATCAGCGCCGCAAGCGCGCCGATCGCGCCCGCACCGAGCAGGAACAGGCCGAGTCCGTGAACGGCTGCATCCGCGCCGCGATCATCGAGCAGGTTGTCGAGAAAACGTGCGTGTCCGAGCAGCACGCTCGCGCCGAGTCCGAGCAACAACATGCCGAGTCCGATGGCGAATCCCCACAACATCCAGCGAAATCCGCGCCGCTCGCACAGTGCTGGCAGGAACGGCGCGGCGGCGAGCGCGAACGCGGGCAGCGCGGGCAGGATGTACATGTCGCGCTTGCCGGCGCTGAAACTGAAGAACAGCACGACCAACAAACCCCACGCCAACAGCAGCCACACGCGCGCATCGCGCGCGCGCCAGGCGTCGCGCCAATTGCGCCACAACCAGAAAAACGCGAGCGAGAACGGCGCCCAGAACAGCAGGGCGATCTGCCCGAAATACCAGAACGGCTTCTGGTGATGCCACGCATCGGCATAGCGTTCGAGCGTCTGCCGGAACAACAGATCATGGACGTAAGCGCGGTGCTCAGGCGTGGGTTCGGCGTGCGCGGCGATCAACATCGGCTCCAGCCACAGCGCAATCGCAACGAACACCAGAACCAAGCCAAACGCCCACCGCCAAACATTGCCGCGACCCAACTCGGCGAGGCCTTGCCAATGCGCGCGACGCATCGCGGCGTACGGCAACAGGACGAGCAGCGGCAGGAAGCCGACGCCCTTGAGCACCACGCCTGCGCCAGCGGCGAAGCACGCGATCCAGAACCAACGCCAGTGCGGGCCAAGCAACAGATGCCGGCACAGGCCGTACAGCGAAAGCGTGGTGAAAAAGACAAGGCTCGGATCGATCTGGGCGCGCTTGAACTGGTAGACAAATTGCACGGCGCACAGCACCGCCATGCCGGCGTACAGGCCGGCGCGCGGGTTCCACAAGCGTCGCCCAAGATCGCACACCAGCCACAACACACCCATACCGGCGAGCAGGGACGGCAGCAGGAAACTCCAGCGCCAGTTGCCGACGAGAGCACGCGCGCCGGCGAGCAACCAGAAATACAGCGGCGGCTTGTCCGCGTACAGTTCGATCCCGCGATGCGGAAACAACCAGTCGCCGCTGTCGAACATCTGCTTCGCCACCAATACGAAGCGCGGCTCGTCCGCCGGCCATGGATCGCGCAGGCCGAAACCGGCCGCCAGCACAACGAAGGCGACCAGGAAAAACCAAAGCCATTGGCGGCGTTCGGCTTCGGTCACACCGCGCCGCCTTCACGCGGCAAGCGCAGGATGAAGATCGCACCGCCGCCGGCGCGATTCTCCGCGCGAATGCTGCCGCCGTGTTCCTCGGCAATCTTCTTCGCGACCGCAAGACCCAGACCCGTGCCACGCTGCTTGCTCGATGTGTACGGCTCGAACCAACGCTCGCCGAACCCTTCCGGCAGGCCCGGGCCGTTGTCGGCGACGCTCAGTTCAACCCACGTTCGCGCATTTTCCACAAGGTCTTGGGTTGCGACGTCGACATGCGGCTTGCGCGTATCGCCGATCGCTTCCAGCGCGTTCTTCATCAGGTTGTGCAACAACTGGCGCAGGCGGCCGGCATCGGCGCGCAGGATCGGCGCCTGCGCCTGAAACCGGCGCGTGAGCTGGATGCGCTGGTCGTTTTCATACAGGTCCAGCACTTCGCCGGCAAGCGCGTGCAAATCCAGTGCGCGCGCTTCGATCTGCGGCGGCCGCGCATAATCGCCGAACGCGTTGACCAGGGTCTTGAGCGCCTCGACCTGGGCGACGATGGTATGCGTGGCGCGGTCGAGTACCTCGGTGTCGTCAGGCGGCATACGGCCGATGAAGCGGCGACGCAAGCGTTCCGCCGCAAGCTGGATTGGCGTAAGCGGATTCTTCACCTCGTGCGCGAGGCGGCGCGCGACTTCGGCCCAGGCCGCGTCGCGCTGGGCGCGATCGAGCTGGGTCAGGTCATCGAACACGGCGACGATGCCGGAATCCGCGCCGAGCTCGGCGCCGCGCAACAACAGCAGGCGGCGTTCATCGTCGCGTGCCAGCACCACTTCCTCGCGCCATTCGCGCATTCCTTCGCGGGCGTGCTGCAAGATGGGGTCGAGCAAGGGCGCGAGTTGCGGATGGTCGCGGCGCAACATCGAAAGATGCTGGCCGATGTAGCGCGCCAGCGGCACGACCAGGATCGACTCGGCAGCACGATTGATGGTGCGCAACGTGCCGCTGCGATCGATGCCGAGCACGCCGGCGGACAGGCGTTCGAGCACGGCGCGCAAGTACGCGCGCTGGCTTTCGGTCTCCTGCGCGCTATGGGTCAGGCGCGCGTTGGACAACTCCAGTTCACGCTGCATCTGGTTGAACGAGGAAAGCAGGAAGCCGAGTTCGTCGCGGCTGCCAACCGGCAAAGGCGTGTCGTAGCGGCCCGCGCCGACCGCGCGCGTGGCCGCGGCGAGACGTCCGATCGGCGCGGTCAGGCGCCGCGCGATGCCGAACGCGAGCATCAGCGCGAACAGCACTGACAACAGCAAGACAAAGGTGAGCACCAGGGTGAAGGTAAGTTTGAGCGAGCCGCGCAGGAATTTCAGGCGCTGGAAATCGAAATTCGCCTGCTCCACACCCGTGGTCAACGCCTGCATACGTGCCGGCAGTGGGAACAGCGCTTGCAACAGGCGGTCGCTGCCGGCCGGCGTCGCCGGCAGCGGCTCGACCACGCGCAACACCAGACGCGCGCCGAGCGGCTCGGCGGCGGCATAGCGGCCGTTGCCTTGCACCTGCAACAGCACCGCCGAATCCGGATAGGCGGGCGTGAGCAGCTGCGGATCGGCGCCGGCGGTCGCCAGCACGGATTGATCCTTGTCGAACACCGCCAACTGCAACGCGCCTTGTACGTCGATGGCCGCGTCCACGCGCTTCTGCAGATCCGCATCGCTGGCGTCGCGCAATGTTTGCACCAGCGCCACGCTGTGCTGCTGCGCGCTTTGCAGGCGCTCGTCGAGATAGACGCGGCCGATTTCCAGCGCATCGTCCATGGCGTGTTCCATGCGCACGTTAAACCACGTGTCGATAGTCGCGTCGAGGAAATTCAGGGCAAATCCGTAAACCACGAATACCGGCGGCAGCGCGAGCACGATCAACATCGCCAGGACGCGTCGGTTAAGGCGCGCGCCCGGCGCATCCGCGCGCAATTCGCGACGCAAGCGCAACAGGCGCTGCACGATGATCGCGACCAGCACCAGCAGCGCGAGCACGCTGGCGCCGAGCAGCCACGGATACCATGCGCCGAGCCGGCTCGCGCCGCTGGCCGCATCGTTGGCGAGCACCAGCGCCGCGGCCAGCAGCACAACCACGGCCAGCACTGGCAGCGCGCGCCGGAAGATGCGCATCAGCCCTGGGCGCGCCATGTCCAGGTTCCGCTATCCATGCGCCAGGCCGCTTGCAGCATGGCGGGCAGGCGCAGGGCGCCGGGCAGGGCGTCGCGATCGAGCGCGATGCGCACGTCCAAACGGGTCGCACCGGCACGATCCGCGCCAGCCAGCGGCAGGCGCAGGTTTTCCATCGCTTGCAGCGCCAGCGCGCGCACCGCGTAGCTGCGCTCGGTAGCGTCCTCGACATCGCTGACCTGGTATTGGCGCGACAACGGAAAGTAGCGCAACCGGATGTGCCGCCGGACGCGGGCTGTGTCGCCGCCGCCGTCAATGCGCGCGGTAACGACGAACGGAAGCTCGATGCCGTGATCGAGCGCGTCAAGCACTTGCGCGTCCGGCTGCCAGTCGCAGCGCACGACCAGCGCGCCGGCATCCACCGAGGCCGAGCGCACCACGAACGCGCCGGGCGCACGCGCGCATGCCGCCAGCGCGATGCAGAAAAGTATACTAATTGTGCTTTTCCACAATGCCATAAAAAAATCCATCCATGCCGGATTCGCCCGTCAGGTTCTGCACGCCCGTGCCCGCCGCATGCCACGCCAGCGGTACGGCGACCGCGCGCGCATCTGCATGGCGTTCCCGGAACGCGCCGATCTGGCGCGCGTTTTCGTCCGCAAGCACCGAGCAGGTGGCATAGACTAAGCGCCCGCCGCGTGCAAGCAAAGGCCATAGCGCATCGAGCAGGCGTGCCTGGGTCGCGGCAAGGGCGGGAATGTCGTCGGCACGACGGTGCAGTTTCACGTCCGGCTGGCGGCGGATGATGCCGGTCGCCGAGCACGGGGCGTCGAGCAGGATGCGCTCATATGGCTTGCCATCCCACCAGTCACGCGGGACTGCGGCATCGCCCGCGCGCACGTCTGCGGTCAGTCCCAGCCTCCCCAGGTTTTCGTGCAGGCGCGGCAGGCGTCGCGCATCTTTGTCGAGCGCGGTCAATGCCACATCCGCCGTTTCCAGAATATGCGCGCTCTTGCCGCCGGGCGCGGCGCAGGCGTCGAGCACGCGCTGGCCACCGCGTAAGTCGAGCAGCATCGCAGCCTGTTGCGCGGCGCCGTCCTGCACGGAGAAAAATCCCTGTGCGTAGCCAGGCAAGGTGATTACGTCACGGCTCGCATCGAGAATCAACGCGTCGGGCGCAGCGTCCGGCACGCGAGACTCGACGCCAGTGGCCGCCAGTTGCACGACGAAATCCGCGCGTGCGATGCGGCGACGATTGACGCGCAACCACAACGGTGCGGGCGCATTGTTCGCGGCGAGGATGGACTCGGCCTGCTCCGGCCAGTCGGACAGTAATTTCCCGACCAACCAGCGCGGATGCGCACTGCGCGTGGCCGCATCAGCATCAAGCGCGGCGTTGCGCGCCTCGCGCTCGCGCAACCAGCGCCGCAGCAACGCGTTGACCAGACCCGCAAACGATGGTTTGCGCAAGCTTCGCGTGGCCTCGACTGTGGCCGCCACGGCAGCGTAGTCGCTCAATCCCATGGTTTCCAGTTGCACGAGCCCGAGCACGAGCAGGGCATGGATATCGGCGTCGCGTTCGCGCAGCGGGCGTTCGAGCATCGCGTCCAGCGCGACATCGAAACGCAGCCACCAGCGCGCGCCCTCGTGCAGCAATGCCGACAGCAAGGCGCGGTCGCGCGGATCGCGGAGTTTCGCGCAAGTGTCGGCGAATGCCGCGCGCAACGACTGCCCGGCGGCGACGCCGGCCAGCGCCTGCGCCGCCAGCGCGCGCGGATCGGTTTTCGCACTCACGCGCGCTTCAACTCGGGTCGCGCGTTGAGGTAATCCGCCGCTGAAACGACACGCCCGCCCGCCCGCTGGAGCCGCAGGATCCGCAACGCGCCTTCGCCACAGGCGACATCGATGCCCTGCTTGCCGGCAGCCACGATCGCACCGGGACTCATGCCTGTGCCCGCCAATGCCTGCGCTGCCCAGACCCGTACGCGCTCACCCGATACATCCGCTTCGGCCACCGGCCAGGGATCGAAGGCGCGCACCTTGCGTTCGAGCGCGACGGAAGACTCGTTCCAATCCAGCCGCGCTTCGGATTTATCCAGTTTGTGCGCGTAGGTGACGCCCGTTTCCGGTTGTTGCTCGGCATCCAGCACCTCGCCGGACAGCGTGCGCCGCAAGCCATCGCCAAGCACCTGCGCCCCAAGCGCGGCCAGCTTGTCGTGCAGGCTGCCGCCTGTGTCGTTCGTGGAAATACCGATTTCACGGCGAAGCAGAACCGGCCCGGTATCGAGTCCGGCTTCCATGCGCATCAGGCACACGCCGGTTTGCGTGTCGCCGGCAAGGATTGCGCGCTGGATCGGCGCGGCGCCGCGCCAGCGCGGCAACAGCGAAGCATGCACGTTCCAGCATCCCAGGCGCGGAATTGCGAGTACCTTGCGCGGCAGGATCAGGCCATACGCGACGACGACGAGCAGGTCGGGGGCAAGTTCGCGCAGCCGTGACTGCGCTTCGGGTGATTTGAGTGATTCGGGTTGTTCGACCGTGAGACCGGCCGCCAGCGCCGCCTGCTTGACCGGACTCGCGGCCATTGCCCGACCGCGCCCGGCCGGGCGGTCGGGTTGTGTATACACTGCGGCAATTTCCACATTTTCAGCAAGGCACGCGCGCAAGTGCGGAACCGCAAACTCGGGCGTGCCGGCGAAAACCAGTCGAAAAGGGCGATACATGTCCAGGTGCGAAGCGGCCAAAAACGTCGCGAGCGAAGGCGGATTGCGGGTCGCCGGAGCGCAGGAACCGCAGTGTACACGTCAGTACATGAGGATTCCGAGTACCGCCGGCACGCGAGCTGCCGAGCGCAGCAGTTTTTAGCCCGCTTCGCGGTGGGCTTTTTCCAATTTCTTGCGCACTAGTTCGCGCTTCAGCGGCGACAGGTAGTCGACGAAAAGCTTGCCGACGAGGTGATCCATCTCGTGCTGGATGCACACCGCGAGCAAGCCATCGGCTTCGATCCGGACCGGCTTGCCGTCGCGATCGGCGGCCTCGACGACGATGCGCTCGGCGCGCTCCACGTCAGCGAAGATTCCAGGTACCGACAGGCAGCCTTCCTGGTAGACCTGCACGCCATCGCGCTCGACGATCTTCGGGTTGATCAGCACTAACGGGGCATTCTTTTCTTCCGAAACATCGAGTACGAGCAATTGCTGGTGCACGTTGACCTGGGTCGCGGCCAGCCCGATCCCCGGCGCGGCGTACATGGTCGCAAACATCGCGTCGATGAGCGTGTGCAAGGCCTTGTCGAACACGGCGACGGGTTTGGCCTTGGTGCGCAAGCGCGGATCGGGGAATTCGAGTATCGTCAGCATGGCACGGATATAGGGTCGCAGAAACACAGGAGCAAGCCGTGGCGGGGCACGGGAATGGGGAAAAATTCTACGCCGAATCGGCACTTGGCGCGAATTCGGAAGCATCCGGCCCGATCCATGGCCAAATCCGTGAAGGCCGTCATTTGCGCCGTTAAATTTTTCGTATACACTCGGGAAGCCCTTTGGGAATCAGGTAATTGGCAGCCATGCTTAAAAAACTACCTGCAATTTGTGCCGGTCTGCTGCTCACCGTGTCGGCGTACGCCGCTTCGGTGCAGCTTGCAAAGGATCACCCCGACACCTACACGGTGCGGAAGGGGGACACTCTGTGGAGCATTGCGGCGAAGTTCCTGCAAAAGCCGTGGCAATGGCCGGAAGTCTGGCAGGCCAACCCGCAAGTCAAGAACCCGCATTTGATCTATCCCGGCGACGTGCTCAGCCTCGCTTACCTGAACGGCAACCCGAGCCTTGGCATCGCCAACCGTGGCGGTATCGAGCCGCATACGCGCGCCGAGCAACTCGAAAGCGCGGTCAGGCCGGTGCCGCTGTCGGCGATCGAGGATTTCCTGAAAAAGCCGCGCCTGGTCAGCGAAGATGAATTCAAGCGCGCGCCGCACGTCGTCGGCATCGAGGATCACCACATCAATGGCGCAACCGGCCAGCTCGTCTACGTGCGCGGACTCGACACCCAGCCTGGCCAGCGCTACGTACTGGTGCGCCCGATCGGCCGCTACTACGAAATCACTGGCAAGGATGGCCGCCCGAACGAGGTCTTCCGCCAGGATATGCAGGATCGCGACGACCGCCCGAGCATGCTCTGGCACCACGGTCCGGATCATTTCACCCTGCATGGCAACGTGCATTTCCTCGGTTACGAAATGTTGCAGTTCGGTGAAGTCGAGGCCACGCATGCCGGCAATCCTGCGTCGGTCCTGGTGACCAGCACCGATTACGAGGTGCGCCCGGGCGATTTCGTGCTGCCGCCGGACAACAACCAGTTCGATTTCCAATACGTTCCGCACGCGCCCAAGCAGGTACCGGCAACCATGCGCGTGATCGCCTTCACCGACGCGCTGAACGCGGTCGGGCGCCTCCAGGTCGTGGCGCTGTCCAACGGCGCCGCCGACGGCATCGAGAACGGCCAGACCTTCTCGATCTTCCACAAGGGCGACGTGGTAACGGACCGCACCGACTACCCGGAAGGCAGCTTCAAGGCGTTTTTCAAGCGTGACGATTCCAAGGTGCAGTTGCCCGAGGAATACATCGGCCACGTCATGATCTTCCGCACCTTCGACCGCGTCAGCTACGGCCTGATCATGGACGGCATCCGGCCAGTGCACCTGGATGACAAGCTCTACGATCCGGATCACACCTAGCACTCGCGTAGGATTTTTCCGATTCTCCCGAACGGCGCGGTTTCCCGCGCCGTTCGCGTTTGTGCATCCGCTAAACTTCTTGCGATGCCGCTGGAACTTTCCCTCGATGAAACCCGCGCCTGGCTGGCGCTGCTGCGCGTGCCCGGACTCGGCGCCGGCGGTGTGCGAGAACTCGTCGGCAGACACGGCGGCGCGTCTGCCGCGCAGGCAGCCGCCGCGCGCGATGCGCGAGTCGGCGCAGAAGCTCGAGCGTGGCTGGGCGCGCCGGACGCAGCCGCCATCGAGCGCGACATTGCCTGGCTCGATGCACCGGATCACCACCTGATCGTTGCGACCAGCGAAGACTTTCCGAGCCTGCTGCGCGATGTGTCCAATCCGCCGGCGGCGCTGTTCGTTGCCGGCGACACGGCCTGCCTGTGGTCGGCGCAGATCGCCATCGTCGGCTCGCGCAGCGCCAGCGCCGGCGGCATGGCCAACGCGCGCGCGTTTGCCAAGAGCTTCGCGCAAGCGGGCAACACCGTCACCAGCGGCCTTGCCGAAGGCATTGATGGCGCCGCGCACGAAGGCGCACTGGAAGGCGGCGGCAAGACCATCGCCGTACTCGGCACCGGACCGGATCTGGTGTATCCGCGCAAACATGCCGATCTCGCGCACCGCGTTCTGAGTGCCGGCGCATTGGTTTCCGAATTCCCGCCCGGCACACCGGGCAAACCCGAAAATTTTCCGCGCCGCAACCGTCTGATCGCGGGCTTGAGCCTGGGTACGCTGGTCGTGGAGGCCGGGCTGAATTCCGGGTCCCTGATCACCGCGCGCATGGCTAACGAGGCTGGCCGCGAAGTCTTCGCCCTGCCCGGATCGATCCACTCTCCACTCGCGCGCGGCTGCCACAAGTTGATCCGTGACGGCGCGAAACTGGTGGAAACGGCCGAGGAAGTGATCGCGGAATTGCGCGGCGTCGGCGGACTGCTCGCCGAAGGCCTGCGCCGGCGCCTGGATTCATCCGTCGCGCCGGCGCCGCCAATGTCCGGCGCAGCGCAACGCGATCCGGAATACCGGCGCCTGCTCGAGGCGCTGGACGCCGAACCGGCGGCGCTCGATGAATTGGTCGAGCGCACGGGACTGCCCGCCGCGGCCTTGTCCTCGATGCTGCTGGTGCTCGAACTGGACGGCGCCGTAGCGGCCGAAAACGGGCGTTATGCACGGCGTTGAAGACAGCGCGTGCTTGACACGACAGCCGAACATGTGGGCACACTGAAATAAGAAGGGCTCGGGCGAACCGGGCCCATTGCATCTTTGAGACGGCATCCGCATGGCCAAGAACCTGCTCATCGTCGAGTCCCCGGCCAAGGCCAAGACGATCAACAAATACCTCGGCAAGGATTTCCAGGTGCTGGCGTCCTACGGTCATGTGCGCGACCTGAAGCCGAAGGAAGGCGCAGTCGACACGGATCGCGACTTTGCCATGCATTACGAGCTGATCGACAAGAACGAAAAGCACGTCGACGCGATCGTCAAGGCCGCCAAGAGCGCCGAGGCGCTGTATCTGGCCACCGACTTGGATCGCGAAGGCGAGGCGATTTCCTGGCATATCGCCGAGATCCTCAAACAACGCAAACTGCTCGACGGCAAAGCCGTGCATCGCGTGGTGTTCTCCGAAATCACGCCACATGCGATCCAGGACGCGGTCGCACATCCACGCGAACTATCGCTGGACCTCGTCAACGCGCAACAGGCACGGCGCGCGCTGGATTATCTCGTCGGATTCAATCTTTCGCCGGTGCTTTGGCGCAAGGTGCAGCGCGGTCTATCGGCCGGGCGCGTGCAGTCGCCGGCGCTGCGCATGATCGTCGAGCGCGAAGAAGAAATCGAAGCATTCAAGGCGCGCGAATACTGGACGATTGCGGCCGACTGCGCGCATCCGTTGCAGCGCTTTTCCGCCCGCCTGCTGAAGCTGCGCGGCAAGAAATTCGAACAGTTCGACCTGACCGATGAAAAGTCCGCGCACGCCGCGCGCGATTTTCTGTTCAAGTCCGCGCAAGGCCGCCTGATCGTTTCCGAGGTGCAGTCCAAGGAACGCAAACGCCGTCCGGCGGCGCCGTTCACGACATCGACTTTGCAGCAGGAAGCGGCGCGCAAGCTCGGGTTTTCCACCAGCCGCACCATGCGCATCGCGCAGGGCCTTTACGAAGGCGTGGCGCTCGGCGACGAAGGCACGGTCGGCCTGATCACCTACATGCGTACCGATTCGGTGAGCCTCGCCAACGACGCGATCGCGGAAATCCGCAAGGTCATTGCGCGCGATTACGGCGCGCGCGCGCTGCCCGAACATCCGCATGTCTACCGCGCCAAGTCCAAGAACGCGCAGGAAGCGCATGAAGCGATTCGCCCGACGTCGGCCCTGCATACGCCGGCGAGCATGGCGGCGTTTCTGAACGACGATCAGCGCAAACTGTACGAATTGATCTGGAAGCGCGCGGTTGCGAGTCAGATGCAGCACGCGACCTTGAACACGGTGTCGGTCGATTTCGACGCCGGCGGCGATTCGACGTTCCGCGCCAGCGGCACCACCGTGGTCGATCCGGGGTTTCTCGCCGTCTACGAGGAAGGCCGCGACGCGAAGCAGGTCGAGGATGACGACGAGAACCGCAAGCTGCCGACGATGAAAGTCGGCGAAGCCATACCGCTCGCGGACGTGCTCGCCGAACAGCATTTCACCGAGCCGCCGCCGCGCTTTTCCGAAGCGAGTCTGGTGAAAGCGCTGGAGGAATTCGGCATCGGCCGACCATCGACCTATGCCAGCATCATCCAGACCCTGCTCAACCGCGAATACGTGCTGCTGGATTCGCGTCGCTTCCGTCCGACCGACGTCGGCCGCGCCGTGGCGAAATTCCTGGCCGGCCATTTCACCCAGTACGTCGATTACGATTTCACCGCCAAGCTCGAAGACGAGCTCGACGCGGTCTCGCGCGGCGAGGAAGAATGGGTGCCGCTGTTGCGTAAATTCTGGACGCCGTTCAAGGCGCTGGTGACGGACAAGATCGAAACGGTGGATCGCGGCGAAGCTGGCGGCGAGCGCGTGCTCGGCACCGATCCCGTTTCCGGCAAACCGGTGTCCGTGCGCCTGGGCCGTTACGGGCCGATGGCGCAGCTCGGTGGCCGCGACGACGAGACGAAACGTTTCGCCAGCCTGCGCCCCGGCCAGAGCATCCATACGATCGGGATCGAGGATGCGCTGCAGCTGTTCAAGCTGCCGCGCGATCTGGGCGTGGCCGACGATGGCGAGAAAATCAGCGTCGGTATCGGCCGCTTCGGTCCATTCGTCAAGCACGGCACAATGTACGCGTCGATCAAGCCGCCGGATGATCCATATACGCTCGAGTTGCCGCGCGCGAAAGAAATCCTGCATGAGAAAGCCGAGGCGCTGCGCAATCGCGTGATCGCGAGTTTCCGCGACGGCGCGATCCAGATCCTGCGCGGCCAATACGGCCCCTACATCACCGACGGCGAGAAGAACGCACGCATCCCCAAGGATCGCGAACCGGCCTCGCTGACGGAAGCCGAATGCGCGGAACTGCTGGCGGCGGCGCCGATCCGGCCCAAACGCGGACGCTTCGGCAAGGGCGCGAAGGGTGCGCCAGCGAAGTCCGCGGCGAAAAAAGAAGCGCCAGCGAAGAAAGCGGCTGCAAAGAAGACGCCGGCCAAGAAAGCCACTACGAAGAAAGCAGCGGCGAAAAAGGCCGCACCACGCGCGAAAAAATCCGCAGGCTGAAACGATGGAGGCTGCGCTGCAATCCGCCGTTGCGGCGCTGCGCGCCGGCGGCGTCGTCGCCTACCCGACCGAAGCAGTTTACGGCCTAGGTTGCGATCCGCACGATCACGCCGCGTTCGAGCGCGTGTTCGCGCTCAAGCAGCGTCCCGCGACGCAGGGCGTGCTGCTGATCGCGGCAGATTTTGCCCAAGCGGAAAAGTATATCGACCTCGCGCGCGTACCCGCGGACGCGCTGGCGCGCGCACGCGCGACCTGGCCCGGTCCGCATACCTGGATCTTCCCGCGCGCCGCATCGGTCCCGGACTGGATCGCAGGCAGCCACACCGGTATCGCCCTTCGCGTCACCGCGCATCCGCTCGCTGCCGCGTTGTGCAATGCGTTTGGCGGCGCCATCGTGTCAACCAGCGCGAACCGCCATGGCGAGGCGCCGGCGCGGACGGCTGCGCAGGTGCGCAGCGCCTTCGGCGATCAACTCGTTTATATTCTCGACGGCGCGGTCGGCGGCCAGGAGCGGCCGACCCCGATTCGCGACGCGATCAGCGGGGAGCTGATCCGGACTTGATGGGGGAGGGAACGTGTCTGCGGCCGTTGGAATCCATGCTGTTTTGCCACCTGAATTGCCATTGCTGGCCGATGCGGACGTGTCGCGCATCCTTGCATGGCAAAACGGGAAAGCCGTAACCGCGGACGAATTCCTGGCCGACGTCGGCGCGCTGGCCGCACGGTTGCCGTCGGCACGCCAGGTCGTGAACCTGTGCGACGACCGCTATCGCTTCATCGTTGCGTTCTGCGCTGCCGCGGCAGCGGGCCAGACGAACCTGTTGCCCGGAACGCGCACGCCGCAGGCGATTGCGGAAACCGCAGCTTCCTATCCTGACAGTTACGTGCTGACCGATCGCGCGCAGGATGGTGTCGATGTGCGGCAATTCGTGATCCCGCAAGCATTGTCGCGAGCCGCTGCCGCAATGATGCCGGCACTGCCGCCGGACCGCGTCGTCGCCATCGCGTTCACCTCGGGCAGCACCGGCATGCCGAAGGCGAATCCGAAAACCTGGGGCGCCGTGTGCGCAAGCAGCGCGTTCAACGCCGGTGCCGTCTGTGCCGGCGGTGCTCCGAACATCGTCGCAACCGTGCCGCCGCAACACATGTATGGACTGGAATTGTCCGTGCTGCTGCCGCTGCGCAGCCGCGCCGCGATCCACGCCGGGCACCCGTTCTTTCCCACCGACATTGCACTGGCACTCGCCCAAGTTCCGGCGCCGCGCGTGCTCGTGACAACGCCACACCACTTGCGCGCGCTGCTGCGTTCCGATGTCGCCCTGCCCGCGATCGATGCCATCGTCAGCGCGACTGCGCCGCTGGACGCCAAGCTCGCGCGCGCGGTCGAAGCGCGGTACGTCACGCGCGTGATCGAATTGTTCGGCTCGACCGAGACCTGTGTCATCGCGCAGCGCTGCGCGGCGCTGGATGAGCCATGGCATCTGTACCCGGGCGTGAGCCTGCATCCGCAGCCGGATGGAACGCTGGTGAACACGGCGTATTTTTCCGCGCCAACACTGCTGCACGACATCGTGGAAATGCTGCCGGGCAATAACTTCCAGCTGCGTGGCCGCAACAGCGACCTACTGGAAATCGCCGGCAAGCGCGCCTCACTCGGTGATTTGAACCGGCGCCTGCTCGCGATTGCCGGCGTCGAGGATGGCGTGATCTTCCAACTCGACGCCGATCAGCGCGGCGTGAGCCGCCTCGCTGCGCTCGCGGTCGCGCCGGGAATGCGCGTGGAGAAGATCCTGGATTCGCTGCGCGCCGGAATCGACCCGGTGTTTTTGCCCAGGCCGCTCAAGATCGTCGATTCGCTGCCGCGCAACGCGGCGGGCAAGTTGCCGAGAGCGGCGTTGTTGGATGCGCTTACTTCCAGTCAGCCAGCTTGAAATACACCGGTTGCACGGTGCCCGACGGCCCGGACAACTGCTGCATCAGGTTCGGCGGAATCACGGATGGGTTATCGACGTAGAATTTCGTCGGCCCTTCCTTTTCCAGCACGCGCACGAACAACAGCTTGCCCTTCTTGCGGTATTCCTCGACGGTTTCGTTGCCGTTCTGGCGCACCGTCACGACCGGCAATTCGGCGACGTTCGCCGCCGCCTGAACCTCGGGTGGCAAGGTGTGTTGATCCTGGCTTGTCGCGGCGGCCTTCGACGCAGGCGCGACGGGCGCAGTTGTCGGCGCAGCCGGCTTCACGCCCGGATCGTTCATGGATGGCGGCGCCTGCACTGGCGGCGGCGGATCGGTGGCGGGTTTGCCTTGCGCGAAAACGGTTCCCGTCAAGGCAACAAACATCAGGCCAAGCAAGCGAGCGGATTTCATGCGACACCTCCCGGATTTGTCACGAGCATATCACGCACACCACACACTGTTTATGACGCATGGCCAGGGTTTTGCGTTGCAAAAATCCCCGTGCTGGGCCAAGCTGAAAAACCTGCAACGTCCGGCGCTGCCATGTCGCGTCCCAAACTCGTTCTGATCGATGGCTCCGGCTATCTGTACCGCGCCTTCCACGCGCTGCCGCCGCTGTCCAACCGCATGGGCGAGCCGACCGGCGCGCTGTTCGGCGTGTTCAACATGCTGCGCACGACGTTGAAGGAAAAGCCCGCGCATGTCGCTTTCGTTGCGGACGCATCCGGACCGACATTCCGCGACGCAATCTTCGAACAATACAAGGCGCATCGCCCGCCGATGCCGGACGACCTGCGTGCACAGGTCGATCCGATGCTGGAACTGGTCGGCGCACTGGGTTTCCCGATCCTGCGCGTGGCGGGAGTCGAAGCCGATGACGTGATCGGCACGCTCGCCGTGCAGGCGGCGGCGCAAGATATCGACGTGGTCGTGTCCACCGGCGACAAGGACCTGGCGCAACTGGTAAACGAACGCATCACGCTCGTCAACACGATGACGAATTCGACTCTGAATCCGGAAGGCGTGGTGGCGAAGTTCGGCGTGCGCCCGGACCAGATCGTGGATTACCTCGCCCTGGTCGGCGACAGTGCGGACAACATCCCCGGCGTGCCCAAGTGCGGCCCGAAGACCGCGGCGAAATGGCTGGGCGAATACGGCTCGCTCGATGCCATCGTCGCGAACGCGGACAAGATCAGCGGCAAGATCGGCGAATCCCTGCGCGCCGCACTGCCGCAACTGCCGATGTCGCGCCAGTTGGCGACGATCAAGACCGATGTGGAATTGGACGTAAAGCCATCCGGGCTGGCATTCCACGATCCGGATACGCAAAAACTGCGTGCGTTGTACTCGCGCTATGAATTCAAGGCGGCGTTGCGGGAACTGGATGCGAAAGAAGGTCCCGCCGAAACCGGACCAGCGTCGCAAGCCGTCGCGCATGGGTCAGCAGAATCCGCACCGGCGCAACCGGCAAATCGGAGTTACGATCTCGTCCTCACGCAGGATCACTTCGACGCCTGGCTGGAAAAACTTCGTGCTGCGCCGTTGATCTGCATCGATACCGAAACAACAAGTCTTGATCCGATGCGCGCGGAAGTCGTCGGCGTGTCGTTTTCGGTTGAGCCCGGTCATGCGGCGTACGTTCCCGTCGCGCACGACTATCCCGGCGCGCCGGCGCAGTTGTCGCGCGATGCGGTACTCACTGCGCTCAAACCGCTGCTGCAAGATGCGCAAAAACCCAAGCTGGGCCAGCACGCCAAGTACGACATGAACGTGTTGTCCAACTACGGCATCGCCGTCCGCGGCGTGCGTTTCGACTCCATGCTCGAATCCTACGTGCTCAATTCTTCCGGCAACCGCCACGACATGGATTCGCTGGCGAAAAAATATCTTGGCGTCGACACCATCCACTACGAAGACGTGGCCGGAAAAGGCGCGAAACAGATTTCGTTCGCGCAGGTGGACGTGCTGCGCGCAGCCGAGTACTCCGCCGAGGACGCCGACATCACCCTGCGCCTGCATCAGGCGTTGTGGCCGAAACTTGATGCCGAGCCGAAGCTGCAAAAGGTGTTCGACGAGATCGAGATGCCGCTGGTACCCGTGCTTGCGCGCATGGAGCAGACCGGCGTACTGATTGATGCAGCCAAGCTGAAACAGCAGAGCAGCGAACTTGGCAAGCGCATGCTGGAAATCCAGCAACAGGCATTCGCGATCGCCGGGCGCAACTTCAACATGGATTCGCCGAAACAGTTGCAGGCGCTGCTGTACGAAGAACTGAAACTGCCGGTGTCGATCAAGACGCCGACCGGCCAACCTTCCACGAATGAAGAAGCGCTTGAAGGCTTGGCCGATCAACACGAACTGCCGCGCCTGATCCTCGACTACCGCACTCTGGCGAAGTTGCGCTCGACGTACACCGACAAGCTGCCGGAAGCGGTAAATCCGCGCACGGGGCGCGTGCACACGAGCTATCACCAAGCGGTCGCGGCGACAGGACGGCTATCGTCGAACGATCCGAACTTGCAGAACATTCCGATTCGCACCGAAGAAGGCCGGCGCATCCGCCAAGCCTTTGTCGCGCCGTCGGGATTCAAGATACTCGCCGCCGACTACTCGCAGATCGAGCTGCGCATCATGGCGCATCTATCCGGCGATGCCGGCCTGCTCGCGGCGTTCCACGGCGGGCAGGATGTGCACCGCGCTACCGCGTCAGAAGTATTCGGCGTGCCGCAAGAACAAGTGGACGCGAACCAGCGCCGCGCGGCCAAGGCGATCAATTTCGGGCTGATGTACGGCATGAGCGCCTGGGGTCTGGCGCGCCAGCTCGGCATCGACCGCGGCGAGGCGAGCGCCTACGTCAAAACCTATTTCGAGCGTTATCCGGGCGTGCAGGCATTCATGAATGCGACGCGCGAGCAGGCGCATCGCGACGGCTACGTCGAAACCTTGTTTGGCCGGCGCCTGTACTTGAACGAAATCAACTCGCGCAACCAGGGCCTGCGCGCCGGCGCCGAACGCGCGGCGATCAACGCGCCGATGCAGGGCACCGCAGCCGACATCATCAAGCGCGCGATGATCGCGGTGGACACCTGGTTGCAATCATTGGATGGCGCGGCACGCATGATCATGCAGGTGCACGACGAACTCGTGTTCGAGGTGCGCGACGATGTGATTGCGCAGATAACCAATGGCGTGCGCGTACGCATGATGGATGCGGCGAAACTCTCGGTGCCGCTGATTGTCGATATTGGAACGGGATTCAACTGGGATGAGGCCCATTGAGAAGCGCGCAAGTAATTGAATTTCAAGTGGATGAATGATTTCTGAACCGGCGAGTGTAATCAAGCGTAAAACCTTGAACTTTATGTCCTCAGGCGTCATCTAACTCGTCAGGTGCACGCAACGGCACCTGGCTGGTTCACCTCCCTGAGCCAACCGCGAAGGCCGATCCCTCCCCTGATTGGCCTTCAACCCACGGCCCCGAGAGTTCCCCCTAACTCTCGGGGCTTTTTTATGGGGCGTTTTTGCAATCGTCCATGATTGCGAAGATCAACAAGCAGCCATCCCTGGCTGCACTTTTCAAGCAAGATAGCCGCCGTCGACGGCGAAGCTTGCGCCGGTGATGTAACTCGCTGCGGGCGAACAAAGGAACGCGATCATCGGCGCGATTTCTTCCGGCTGTGCGGCGCGACCGAGCGGAATCGCGCGCAACAGGGGTTTGAGGATTTCCGGATTGCCGGTCAGGGCACTGGCGAATTTCGTTTCGGTGAGTCCCGGCAGCACCGCGTTGACGCGAATGCGGGAGGGCGCCAGTTCCCGCGCGAAGGATTCCGTCAACGACAAAATCGCCGCCTTGGTCATCGAGTAGACCGCCTGCCCGGGTGCGGCGCGGCGGCCATTGACGGACGCGACGTTGACGATCGCACCGCCACCGCGCTCGCGCATCGCGCGCGCGGCGAGCTGCGAAGTGTAGAAATATCCGCGAACGTTGACGGCGACGGTTTTGTCGAACGCCGCCATCGGCATGTCCGGTACGGGGCCGAAATACGGATTGGCGGCGGCATTGTTGACGAGGATGTCGGGCGACAGACCGCGCTGCGCCATCTGCGCGAACAACGCTTCGATGGATTGAGCCTCGCCGATATGCGCGGCGATCGCGACGGCCTTGCCCCCATCTCCGACAATCTGTGCCACGATGGCCTCGCAGGCATCCTGCCGTCGGCTGGATACGATCACTTGTGCTCCGCAGCTCGCCAGCAGTCGCGCTGCCGCGAGGCCGATGCCGCGGCTGGCGCCCGTGACCAACGCCGTCTGGCCACGCAAATCGAAGAGTGTGTCTATCGTCATCGTGGGTAGCCTCGAATCTGGCATAGAATTCGAGCATAGCAAACTCGGAGGCTGACGCCGTGGCGGAGAAACGCGTAGTCATCACCGGCGCCGGCAGCGGGCTCGGCCGTGCACTGGCGTTCCGTTTTGCCGAACACGGCTGGCGCGTGGCCTGCGCGGATATTCGTCTGGATCGCGCACAGGACACCGTGCGCCTGATGCGCGAGTTTGGCGTCGGCGCGATGGCGCTGAAGGTCGATGTCGGCAGCGATGCCTCGGTGGACGCGATGCACGACGAGATCCTGGCCGCCTGGGATGGCGTCGACGTGGTCGTCAACAACGCCGGCGTGGCCAGCGCCGGAAGCGTTGCGCAAACTCCGCTTGACGATTGGCGCTGGACGCTCAACATCGACCTGATGGGCGTGGTGCGCGGCTGCCACGCCTTCCTGCCGGTGCTGCTCGAACAAGGCAGCGGCCACATCGTCAACATCGCCTCGTTCGCCGGCTTTGCCAACGCACCACGCATGGGCGCCTATTCGGCGGCCAAGGCCGGCGTGATTTCGCTTTCGGAAACGCTGCGCGCCGAACTCGCCGGCAGTGCGGTCAAGGTGTCGGTCGTTTGTCCCGCCTTCTTTCCGACCAATCTGATGGACACGGCGCGTGCGCCGGCAGCCGACAAGGCAACCGCGAAAAAATTCATGGCCAATGCCACACAGAGTGCAGACGATGTCGCGGCCATCGTCTTTCGCGAGATCCTGCGCGGCACGTTCCTGATCCTGCCGACGAAAGGCGAGCGCGGCCGCTGGCGCATCAAGCGTTACGCACCAGAACTGTTTTTCCGCAAACTCGTGACGATGGCTGCCAAGACGGCAGGCAAGCCATGAGCCGCCTGCTGATCTACGGCGCGAACGGCTACACCGGCCGCCTGATTGCGCGCGAAGCCGCGCGGCGAGGCCTCAAACCCCTGCTGGCCGGACGCAACCGCGATGAACTCGATGCGCTGGCCAGGGAACTGGGCCTGCTGCGGCGCGTGTTCGAGCTGATTCATCCCGCCGAAATCGTGCGCAACCTCGATGGCGTGAGCGTGGTGCTGCATTGCGCTGGGCCGTTTTCACGCACCGCGGCGCCAATGCTCAACGCGTGCCTGGACGCGAATGTGCATTACCTGGACATCACCGGCGAGATCGACGTCTTCGAGGCCTGTCATCGCAGTCACGTCCGCGCACAGCACCAAGGCGTCGTGGTGTTGCCCGGTTCCGGTTTCGACGTGGTGCCGACCGATTGCGTGGCCGCGATGCTCAAGCGCAGGCTACCCGACGCGAATGCTCTGGTGCTCGCCTTCGAAGCCGGCGGCGGCCCGAGTCCGGGAACTGCGATCACCAGTGTCGAAGGGCTGGCGCGTAGCGGCCGCGCGCCCATCGGCGGCGCCGTGAAGCCGGTTCCGTTGGCGTGGAAAACCCGCGAATTCCTGCGCGACGGCCAGCCGCGCAGTGCGATGACCATCCCCTGGGGCGACGTCTACACCGCCTTCGTCTCGACCGGAATCCCGAACATCGAAACCTACATGGCGGTACCGCCGAAGACGATCCAGCGCGTGCGCTGGCTGCGGCACATCCAACCGCTGCTCGCGCTGCGTCCTGTGCAGAACTTCATGAAGCGGCGCGTGTTGGCCGCAACGCCGGGGCCGAGCGAGCAACGCCGCCGCGACACCGGCTGCCATGTCTGGGGCGAGGCAAGCAACGTCGCCGGCAAGCGAGTCCGGTTGGAACTGCAAACACCGAACGGCTACGACCTGACCGTGACCGCATCGCTGGGCATCGCCGAATCCTTGCTGTCGCGCACCAGCCCGCCGGCCGGAGGTTATTTCACGCCGTCGCAAATGATGGGTGCCGATTACGTGCTCAAACTACCGGGCGTGAGCCTCATCGAGACCCCATCTGTTGCGGTAAGCGCCTGATTCTGCTCTAATACGCGGCTCGCTGCGGCTCCGTGGCGATTCCCGGCGTTTCCGCCGGGGCCGAATCCGCCCTGGCCAAGGGCGGCACCGTTCATCATCGAGGAAGGTCCGATGGCCAAAGTCTGCCAAGTCACCGGCAAGCGCGCACAGTCCGGCAACAATGTGTCGCATGCCAACAACAAAACCCGGCGCCGCTGGCTGCCGAACCTGCACGAGCGCCGCTTCTGGGTGCCGAGCGAAAAGCGTTGGGTGAAACTGCGCGTTTCCACCCAGGCCCTGCGCACGATCGACAAGAACGGCATCGAAACCGTTCTCGCCGAACTGCGCGGCAAGGGCGAGAAGGTCTAAGGAGCACTCAACCATGGCATCCAAGCGCGACAAGATTCGTATGGTGTCCTCTGCCGACACGGGTCATTTCTACACGACCGACAAGAACAAGAAGACCACGACCGACAAGATCGAAATGAAGAAGTACGATCCGGTGGTGCGCAAGCACGTGATCTACAAGGAAGCGAAGATCAAATAATCTTCAATTCCCAGGCAAACAAAAAGCCCGCCGATCGGTGGGCTTTTTTTGTACCGAAGATTTGCGCGCGTTACGCGCGCACGGGCGCCAGCGCATACCCGCGCAGGCGCACGGCGAAGTCCTGCAAGGTGCGGATGCCGCTGGCCTCGGCCTCGCGACACCATTCCTGCAGGTTCGCGAGCATGGCTTCGCCACTGCCGTTGCCGCGTTCCAGCACCGCGGCAAGACGCGCGCGAAAATCGCAAACCTTGGCCAGCAGCGGCCGTTGCTTCACGGCTTCGAGCATGCGTGTCTGCGTGGCGCTGTCCAGCCAGCGCCCGCCGTTTGCCAAGGCGCGGCGCAGCTTGCGCGGCAGTGCTTTCACGGTGGCGCCGGCGTGCGCGGCTTCTTCGCGCAAGGTCGGTGCGATCACGCCCTTGAAGTAATCCGTCATCACCTGGAAACGATGGCTGAGCAGGGCCTTGATGGTTTCCGTGTCCGGCAGCGGCACATTCGCGCGCACGTCCAGCGACGGCGCCACGCGCAGCACCTTGGCCAAACCAAGCGTCTCGAAGCCGCGGATCACGGCCCAGCCGATATCGAACTCCCACTTGCGCAAGGCGAACTTGGACGAACTCGGGAACGCATGGTGGTTGTTGTGCAGTTCCTCGCCGCCAATCCAGAAACCCCACGGCGTTAGATTGGTCGCCATGTCGGCGGTCTCGAAATTGCGGTAGCCCCACCAATGGCCCAGGCCATTGACCACGCCAGCAGCCCAGAACGGAATCCAGACCATCTGCAATGCGGAAATCGCCACGCCCCACACACCGAAAAAGAGGATGTTGACGATGAACATCAAGGTCGGGCCCAGGTAGGGATGCCCGCCGTAGACGTGGCGTTCGAGCCAGTCCTCCGGCGTGCCGCGGCCGTATTTTTCCATGTCGTCCGGCTTGCCGGCGGCGACGCGGTACAGATCCACACCCTGCCACAGCACGGTGTTGATGCCGAAAATCTTCGGGCTGTGAGGGTCTTCCTCGGTCTCGCACTTGGCGTGGTGCTTGCGGTGCACGGCGACCCATTCTTTTGTCACCATGCCGGTGGAAATCCACGACCAGAAGCGGAAGAAATGCGCTAGAACCGGATGGAAATCCACGCCGCGGTGCGCTTGGCTGCGGTGCAGGTACAAGGTCACCGAGAAGATCGTCAACTGGGTGACGATCATGAAATACAAGAGTTTGGCCACCCACGAGGCATGGGTGATGCCGTGGATCAGGAAATTGAGGACGAAGTCGAGCATGGATGTATTCCGCAGCAGGACTAATCACTATACGTGAGCGCTTCCGCGCGGGCCAGTGCCGTCACGGCGCGTTGAGTTTTCGTCAGCGCGCTCGCGGGAGCACGTGCCAGCCTCTAAACTGCGCGAATGAGCGAAGCACCCGCCGACATCGCCCGTCAACTGGTCGAGCTGCGCATCGAGCACCGCGACCTGGACACGGCCATTGCCCGCCTCGCGGACGATGCGCATTGCGATGAATTGCAGCTCAAGCGCCTGAAGAAACGCAAGCTGTTGCTCAAGGATGCGATTGCGCGGCTGGAGTCGAAGCTGATTCCGGACCTGGACGCCTAATCCGACCCGGCTTTTTCCGGGCTGCCCTTTTCCGGATTGGCCAATGCGTCGCGGCGCTCGGGCGTGAGCTTGAGGATGCCGTGGCGGATTTCGCGCGACAGGATCACCTTCGCGTCGCGCACGATGTCTTCCAGCGCGGCATCGAATTCGAGCTTGCCGTTTTGATCGGGCCAGATCACGCGTCGTTCGCGAAGTTTCTGGATGAAACCACGGAACAGGGATTTGTCGAAGAACTCCGGCGCGTTGAGCTCGTGCAGCAACGAAAGGCGCTGCGCGGTCAGCGTGCACAGGTTTTCCAGTTCCGGCCCGGACAACGTGTTCGGGCCATTGCGCACCAGCGCGGCGATCGCGATGTAGTAGCGTTCGAACGCCTGCAGCATGCTGTGCGCGATCGTGCGCAGCTGGAACGCGCTGTCGCTTTGGCCGGGTTCGCGCGCGAGGATGCGGCCTTCGTCCACGTGCGCGAGCAGGCCGCGCTCGACGAAGAATTCGATGATCGCATCCATGCGCTGCGCAAAGCCGTCATCATCCCACGGCAAAAACAATTCGGCCTGGATGAACGGGTAGATCATGCGCCCCAGACGCAGGATCGTCTCGCGCGCGACGCGCCGGTTGTTGAGGAAGCAGCACGCCACCCATGCCGCCGCCGCGATCAGGTGCAGCACGTTGTTGCGGAAATAGGAAAGCAGCACCGCGTTCTGGCCATCGCAGGTCAGAACGTCTCCGAGCGGATGCTGGATGCGGCCGATCCAACCCATGCGCTCGCCATAGGCGATGATGTCCGCAGGCGCGAGCGGCGTCACGGTGACGCGATCCGAATACGGCATCGCCGTGAGCAACGCCTTGACCAGGTCGAGCTGGGCGAGCAGGTCGGCTTCCGCCATCGCGTGCTTGGGTGTGGACAGGATCGCGAGCGCCAGCAAATTCACCGGATTGACGTCGGTGGCGCGGTTGATGTTGACGAGGATCTTCTCGCCAAGCTGGTCGAGCAAGCCGTTCAGCCACTCGGGCTTGGCATCGGGATCGCTGCTCGCCTGGCGCCAGTCGGGACTGGCCGCGTCGAGCAGGGGCGTCAGTTCAATCGGCTCGCCAAAGTTCAGCGCGACGTGACCGTAGTGCTGGCGCAGCACGCCGCGCACGCCGCGGATCAAGGCGAACCAGGATTCCTTCTCCTTCGGCTGGCCCGACAGTTCACCGATGTAGGACTTGCCCTCCATCAGTTTTTCGTAGCCGATGTAGACCGGCTGGAACAGCACCGGCCGGCGTGGCGCGCGCAGGAACGCGCGCAAGGTCATCGACAACAGGCCGAAGCGCGGGACCAGGGTGCGCCCGGTACGCGAACGCGTGCCTTCGATGAAGTATTCCATCGGCGCGCCCTGGTCGATGAGCTGGGCCATGTATTCCTTGAACACCACCGCATACAGGGCATTGCCCTTGAAACTGCGGCGCATGAAGAATGCACCGCCGCGGCGCAGCAGCGGCCCGAGCACCGGCAGGTTCAGGTTCACCCCGGCCGCGATGTGCGGCACCACCAGGCCCGATTGATAGAGCTGGTAGGAAAGCAGCAGATAGTCGGCATGACTGCGATGGCAAGGCACGTACACCACTTCGTGTCCGGTCGCCGCCGCGCGCGCCTTGTCGAAGTGATGCACGGCGATACCGTCGTAGAGCTTGTTCCAGAAGCTCGTGAGCAGGAATGACACCGACCGCACCACCGGATGCGAGTAGTCGGCGGCGATTTCCCAGGCAAAATCGCGCGCACGCTTGCGCGCCTGGTCGAAGCTCGTGCCGTCCTTGCTCGCCGTGGCTTCGATCGCCGCGCGCACCGGCTCGGAGTTGAGCAGGGCATCGACGACCGTACGCCGGTGCGAGAGGTCCGGACCGATGACCTGGGCGCGGACACGGCGAAAATGCGCGCGTAGCACGCGCGAAATCTTGCGCAGCGTGCGCTCGAGCGGAACGTCGCGTTCGGCATCCAGGGTCTCGCGCACATGCACGGGTGGAGCGAACTGGACGATGGTCGTGCGACCGTTGAGCAGCAACGCGAGCAGACGCCGAAAGCGGCCGACCACGACCCAGTTTTCCGAGAACAGCACGCGGAACCAGCCGCTCTGGCGATCCGGCGCGCGGCCGACGAAGATCGACACCGGCACCAGTTGCGCATCCAGTTGCGGATCGGCGCGCAATGCATCAAGCAATTGCGCCAGGGTCTGCGAATGGGTGCGTGGCCTGGCGCGCCGATACAGCCAGCCCGCGCGCCGCGCCAGCGCGAACATCGAGCGCGGGCGGCGCAGCGCGCCGAGCTGCAATGGCTGCAGGGGTTCCGGCAAGCCGGCCTCGCGGCAGGCCTGCTCCAGAATCAAGGTGTCCGACAATCCGTAACGCTCGGTGACGTAGATCACCGGTTTTGCAGCGTCGATGACGGCGCGCACGTCCTGCGGTTCGCGACGAATCGTCAGCCACGGTTCCAGCACGCGGCCGCAGGCGCGCAACCACCACGCGGCGCGCGGCGCGGACGAGGTTTGATCCGTCATGGGTGCGGGCGAATCCATGCCGTCATTGTACGGGACTGCCGGATTCAGAAACCGTTCGGCCCGCGCCGGGCGGGCCGAATCGGGTTGCGCGACAAGAGTATATTACTTGCCGGAATCCACCGGCGGTTCGGCAGATTGCGCCGGCGTTGGCCGCGGCGGCGGCAGCCTCGGCCCGGCGCTTCTTCCACTGTTCGATCGCATTCTTGCCGTACCAGCGGCCATCGACCTTGACCATTTCGGCCTCGGTCGTGAACGGCTTGTCGAACGCGGTGTAGCTAATCGTGACCTTGGCGGTATCACCCACCGCGGGCGCAGCCTGCACCTTGATCGAATCCAGGGTCTTGTCCACGTTCAACCCGTACACGCCGAGCACGGATTTCACGCCGGCCAGCACGACGCCGGCCTTTTGCATGCTCTGGTCGTAACTTAGCGCGCGCGCCTCGTCGACGGACTTGAGGTTGAGTGCGCGCGCGGTCTTGCAGATCTGCGCAATCGCCGCCTTGACCAGCGCCGGATCGGTGAACTTCGTCGTCTGCGCCCACTGCGCGGTGGCGTCGAGCAAGGCCTCGGCCTGCTGTTTCTGTGCGTCGCTCATGTCCTTGCTTTGCGCGATCGTGCTCTTGGCAAAGCCCTGGCCCATGGCGATCAACATCGGCATCTGCTGTGCGGACTGCTTGTCGAATTCGGCAAGCTTGGGCTCGATCTGCGCGTACATCTTCGCCTCGGCGTCCGGCGCGGTGAGTTTGGCCATCTGCTCGGCGAACTGCTTGCGGTCTTCGTCGGTCACCGGCTCGGCGTTCATGTCCTTGGCCCAGTCCGCCTTCATCTTGGCCACTTCCGCGGTGGGAAGGGAATTGTCGATCAGCGCGGCGACGTTGTTGTCGCGCAGGGCCTTGATCGAAGCAGCGACGGCAGCGTCGGGCGAAGCCGGCGCGGCTGCCGCGACCGGAGCGGCCGGACTGGATGCGTTCTGCTGCTGGTTGCAGCCGAAACCGGCGGCCGCGAGCGCCGCGACGAGCGCGAATCGAACGAACTTGGTCATGACAAATCCCCAGGCGGTAGTGTGGGATGGCGACTGTAGTGAGCGCGCCGGCACAAGGCAAGCGCGCAGATTGCGTCGGTCAGGGTATGTTTAGTTCTCGTGCAACGCGGCGTGGATGGCCGCGCGCGGATCGGCGCGCAATTTCTTGTCCGGATTGTGCCTGGTCAAAGCCGACACCCACGAACCGTAGACCGGATTCGGCAAGGCGAACCAGCGCTGGCCGAACCAGCCGCGATACGGCGCGATACGCTCGGCGCGCGCCGCGTTATCCGCATCCGCGCCGTCGATGAAATCAGCGAAATTGTCGCCGAACATCGCGAGCACGCGGTATTTCTGCGCGACCAGCCGGCGCCGGCAGCCCTTGTCGGCAGATGAACGTTCCACGCAACCGGGTGTGGCGACTCCACGATTGAGCATCGCGCCATCGGCCAGCGGAAAGCCGTCGGCGACGAGATTGGCGCGGGTGGAATCGGCCATTTCCTCGTCGCGATTGCTGATGTAAAACACGGTCACACCATGCGCGGCGGCGAACTTGGCGTATTCCAGGGCGCCGGGCAGGGGCTTGGCGGAAGCCTGCCGCACCCAGGCGGCAAAGGCGGTCTTGCCGGAAGTCACGTTGTCGCGGACCAGGCGCGCCTCGAAAGGCGAGTTGTCGAACACGGTTTCGTCGATGTCGACGATCACCGCAGCCGGCAGGCCCTGCGCATCGTTCGAGCGTTCGCCCCTGGGCAGCGCATCCCAGTGCGGGTCGGCCAATGCGGCGAGCAATTGCGACTCGGCCATCTTGTAGATTCCGGCATAAACCAGATCATGCTCGATGCTGGTCTGCATCCAGGCCACCGCGTACAGCAAATCGTTGCCGGCAAACTTCGAATCAGCGGATGCACTGGCATGCGTGGCCGGTCTTTGCGGCGCGCTGGCGCATGCGCCAAGCAAGCACGCGATACACAACACGATGTCAAGCGAACGGCGCACACGTATCCAGATTGATGCGATCAAACGATTATTGCACGTTCAATTGGTTCGCAACGCCGCGCGCTTGGCAGCCTCGCGCTTGTCCTGCGGCAACGACCAGTCGTTGTTGAAAAGTGCCGGTTCCCACGAGCCATACGTCGGATTCGGCAGCACGAACCAGCGGTCACCGAACCAGTCCAGATACGGCGCGACGACCGCCGTGCGGCCGGCAGGCGTATTGGCCAGCACGTCCACGAAATCACCGATCTGATCGCCGAATTGCATCAGCACGCGATAGTGCTCGCCGATCAGCCTGCGGCGGCAGCCCTTTTCCGTACCGACCTGCTCGCAGCCGGGCACGACCGTGCCGAGTCCGAGAAAGCGGTCCGCGCTGTCCACCGGCAGGCCCACGCTGCGTAAATTGGCAACGGTGACTTCGTCCAGATCCTTGGCCCGGTTGGACAGGTAGAACACGGCCACGCCCTGCGCATGGGCATAGACGGTGAAGTCGACTGCTCCAGGCAACGCCTTGGCGCGGGCTTCCCGGCACCATTGCGCCCAGGTGACTTCGTTGTACATCCCGCCGTCGCGGACAAGGCGCGCCTGGTAGGGCGAGTTGTCGAGCACGGTCTCGTCGATGTCGAGGATCACCGCCGGCGGAAGGTTTTTCGGCGGCGTATCGCGCTCGTCATGCGGCAGTGCATCCCACGACGGATCGGCAAGCGCGGCGGCGAGTTTCTCGCGCGCAACCTTGTAGGTTTCGCGCAAGATCAGGTCGTGCTCGACGGCGGTCTGCGTCCAGGCGACGGCATTGAGATTGTCGTCGGCACCAGATTTCGCGGCAGGGCCCGGACCCGGCTTTTGTGGTGCGCTCGCGCAGGCAGCGAGCAGCGCGACGCCGATCAACAGAAAGGTCTTGCGCAATGCCATCGCGGATTCTCCAGATTCGTTTCGTCAATGATAGCCCGCATCCGCCGCCACCTTTCCGCGGAAAATGCGATAGGAATAGGCGGTGTAGGTCAGGACCACGGGGATCATGATGCAGGCACCGACCAGCACGAAACCCTGCGACGACGGTGGTGACGCGGCGGCCCAGATCGTCAGCGTCGGCGGCACGATGTTCGGCCAGATGCCGGCGACGAGACCGATGAAACCAAGACCGAAGAAGCACAGCGACAGCACGAACGGCGCGACCTCACGATTGCGGATTACGGCAAACCACAGCGCCACCGCATTGACGACGGCGAGGATCGGCACCGGTGAGAGGTACGCAAAATTCGGCCACGCGAACCAGCGCGCCATCAGACGCGGATCGAGAAACGGCAACCACGAACTGACTAGCAGCATGAACGCGATCACGCCGAGCATCAGCGGCCGGGTCAGATCGAAGGCGATGCGCTGCACGCGGCCTTGCGTTTTCAGGATCAGCCAGGTCGCCCCGAGCAGGGCATAGCCGAACACCACAGCGACGCCGGTGAGCATTGAGAACGGGCTGAACCAGGCGAACGCGGCAGCATGCACGTATTTGCCGCCGGTCAGCGGCATGCCTTCGATCAGCGCGCCCAGAATCAGACCCTGCATGAACGCTGCGATCAACGACCCGGCCGCGAACGCGATGCCCCACACCCAGCGCGAGCGTTGCGCCTTGAAGCGAAACTCGAACGCGACGCCGCGGAAAATCAGCGCGATCAGCATGGCCAGGATCGGCAGATACAGCGCGGACAGCACGATGGAATACGCTGGCGGGAACGCGGCCATCAGTCCGGCGCCGCCCATCACCAGCCAGGTTTCATTGCCGTCCCAGATCGGCGCGGCGGTATTCATCATGTGATCGCGCTGCGCATCGTCGTCGGCGAACGGGGTGAGGATGCCGATGCCGAGCACGAAGCCGTCGAGCAGCACGTACATCAGCACGGCGAAACCGATGATGAAGAACCAGATTACGGGCAGCGCGCCGGCGAGCGTCATGGGTGGTCTCCCAGTTCCTCATCGCCCAGCGACAACGGCCGCGCTGCAGTCTGCACGCCGCGGCGCGGCGGCGCGGTCACCGGGCCGGCGCGCAGCATCTTGATCAGATACCACGTCGCGAATCCGAACAGCAACAAGTACGTGGCGATGTAGGTGGTCAGCGATGCGAACACGCTGCCCGAGGTGATGTTCGGACTCACCGCATCGGCGGTGCGCAGCACGTCGTACACCACCCACGGCTGGCGTCCGACCTCGGCCACCCACCAGCCGAGCACCAGCGCGACGAAGCCGCTCGGCGTCATCACCATCCACGCGCGCAGATACCAGCGCGAGGTGAACGCCGTGCCGCGCCTGAGCATCCACAGCCCGATCCAGGCGACCGCGAGCATCGCGAATCCGAGTCCCACCATGATGCGGAAAGCGTAGAACGGTATCAATACGGGCGGACGATCGGCGGGCGCGAAATCCTTCAGTCCCTTCACTTCGCCGCTCCACGAGTGGGTCAGGATCAGGCTGCCCAAATGCGGCACGTCAAGTGCATAGTCATTGCGTTCGGCTTGCGCGTTAGGGATCGCAAGCAACGTCAACGGCACGTTTGTTTCGGTATCCCAGCGCGCCTCGATCGCGGCCAGCTTGGCCGGCTGGTGCTCACGAACCTCTTGACCGGAAAGATCGCCGACGAAGATCTGCAACGGCGCGACGATGGCGACGAATATCAACGCGCATTTCAGGCACAGGCGCGCTTTATCCGCGAACTGCCCGCGCGCCAGATAGAACGCCGAGACGCCGCCGATCACGAACGCGCTGGTCAAAAACGCCGCCAGCACCATGTGCGGCAGACGGTAGAAGAATGAGGGATTGAAGATCACGGCCCACCAATCGGTCGGATAAAACACGCCGTCCTTGAGTGCGTAACCCGCCGGTGTCTGCATCCAGCTGTTCGCGCTGATGATCCAGAAGGTGGAGATCAGGGTGCCCAGCGCGACCATGCAAGTGGCGAAAAAATGCGTGCGATGGCTCACCCGCTGCCAGCCGAACAACATCACACCGAGGAAGGTGGCTTCCATGAAAAATGCAGTCAGTACCTCGTAGTTGAGGAGCGGCCCGACCACGTTGCCGGCGGCGCTGGAGAATCCCGCCCAGTTGGTGCCGAACTGGAAACTCATCACGATGCCGGTGACCACGCCGACACCGAACGACACCGAGAAAATCTTCATCCAGAAAAAAAACAGGTCGCGTACCGCGTCATCGCGCGTGCGCAGCCACCACGCTTCGAGAAACGCGAGCCAACTCGCCAGGCCGATCGTGAACGCAGGGAACAGGATGTGGAACGAAATCACGAACCCGAATTGCAGGCGCGACAGCAGCACGGTTGTATCCATGCTGCGATTATTGCACCGTTGGATGGCGTGCGCGTTACTGCGCGAACAATTGCGCCAACCGCGCGATGTGCGCCGCGGCGGTTTCGTGCTTGACCTGAGCATCCTGCCCGGCGTCGCGGCCATCCCAGTGCAGATCGTCCTGCGGCAACTCGGCAAGGAAGTGGCTCGGTTCGTTGGCGATGATCTCGCCATAACGCCGCGAACGCTCGGCGTACGCCAGGCACAAGCGTTCCTTTGCGCGCGTGATGCCGACGTAGAACAGGCGGCGTTCTTCGTCCAGGCGACCTTCGTCGATGCTCGCCGCATGCGGCAACGTGCCTTGCTCGACGCCGATCAGGTACACGAATCCGAATTCCAGGCCCTTGGCCGAATGCAGCGTCATCAGGCGCACCGCATTGCCGGATTCGTCGCGATCGGCGTTCGTGAGCAGGGCAAGCTGCGCGGCCAGGTCGCCGGCGCGACCGCCGTTCCTGCCCATCGCGCGGAACCACGCGCCGAGTTCGGCGATGTTTTCCATGCGTCGTGCGCGCAGGGCTTCGTCCTTCGTCTCGGCGCGGATATGCGCCTCGTAACCCGTGCGCCGCAATATCTCGTCGACGAGGTCGGCTGCCGAAAGCGTGCGCATCGCCGATACCAATTCGCCGATCAGATGCGCGAATCCGGCGAGTGCGGCGGCGGGTCGCGGAGCGAGCTGTTTCAACACTGCGTCGCTGTGCGTTGCGTGAAACATGGACAGGTGCCGCGACTGCGCCAGCTCACCGAGTTTTTCCAGCGTGGTCGCGCCAATCTCGCGGCGCGGCACATTGGCCACGCGCAGAAACGCCGCATCGTCGTCGGGATTGACCAGCAGGCGCAGGTAGGCGAGCACATCCTTGACTTCGACGCGCTCGAAAAACGAGGTTCCCCCGGTCAGTTGGTAGGGTACGCGCAACGCGCGCAGCGCCTTTTCGAGCGGCCGCGACTGGTGGTTGCCGCGATACAGCACGGCGAATTCGCTCCACGGCGCCTTGCTCAACTGCTGCTGGTGCGAAATGTCGGCGGCGATGCGCTCGGCTTCGTGCTCGTCGTCGCGACAGGCCAGCACGCGAATCGGCGCGCCCTCGCGATGCTCGCTCCACAGGCGTTTTGCGTGGACATGCGGATTGTGCGCGATCACGGCATTCGCCGCGCGCAGGATACGGCCGCTGCAACGGTAATTCTGTTCGAGCTTGATCACTTTCAGCGCCGGGTAGTCGCGTGCCAACTCATCGAGATTGCCGGGATTCGCGCCGCGCCAGGCGTAAATCGACTGATCGTCGTCGCCGACGCAAGTGAATGCGCCGCGTTCGCCCGCGAGCAATTTGAGCAGGCGATATTGGGCAAGATTCGTATCCTGGCATTCGTCCACCAGCAGATAGCGCAGGCGCTCGCGCCACGCCGCGCACGCATCGACGTCGGATTCGAGCAAGCCCAGCGGCAGACGGATCAGATCATCGAAATCCACCGCGTTGAACGCGGCCAAGCGCTTCTGGTAGCGCGCATAAATATCCGCCGCTTCGCGCTCGCGCGTGCTGCGCGCGGAATCCGCCGCCTGTTCCGGCGTCAGGCCGCTGCCCTTGGCGTTCGAGATCAGGCTGCGCAGCGCGAACAAGGCGTCCGCTTTCGCCGCAGCCGTGGCGAGATCCTTGATGATCGCGGCGCTGTCGTCGGCATCGAATACTGAAAATCCACGCTTGAGTCCCAGCTTGGCGTGCTCGACCTGCGCGATCTTCAAGCCCAGCGCATGGAACGTCGCCACCGTGAGTTCTTCTGCTGCCGCGCCTTTGACAAGCCTGCCCACGCGCTCGCGCATCTCGCGCGCGGCCTTGTTCGTGAACGTGATCGCAGCGATCTTGCCGGGCTGCATTCCGCTGCGCGCGATGAGATGCGCGATCTTCTCGGCGATCACGCGCGTCTTGCCAGAACCCGCACCGGCCAGCACGAGCAGGGGACCGCCGGTGTATTCGACGGCGGCGCGTTGTTGCGGATTCAGGCTCATCGGCGCAAACGAGAAACGGGCGCGCATTGTAACCGCGCGCCCGTGCATTCGTGCCTGTCGCCACGCTTGCCGTGGCGACAGGTTTGCAGCATCGACTCAATTCGCAGGGCACATGGTTCCTGCAATCTGGGTCAGTCGCTGGATCGGCAACGACGTGTCGTTCGCGTTGTTGTAACCCGGCACATCCGAATGCCAGCTCACCGTGCCCGTGTTGCAATCCGTAAACGTGAACGTGATCGTGCCCCACGCGTTCGGCGGATTCGGGCCCGTACCCACGCGCCGCACATCAGCGGAATTGAAATTCGGTGGGAAGCGCGCACCAGTTTCCAGCACGGCCGGCAAGGTCACCGTATTCTTGGTGGTGTCGTAACTGCCCTGCGCGTAGATCCAGTTCTGGCCACTGCCGTCGTTCGCCGTGCTGCCAACTGGCGTGTACACGAACCAGATCGCGAGCATGTTGTAGGTCGTGCCGCCTGTGGACAGGTTGGTGAACTCAAGCTGGAATCCGTGGCCGCCCTGGCTTGGGTCGTACCAGTTGCCGGACAAATAACCACCCAACGCGATTGCGGGCGTCGTGCTAACCGAGTTGACCTGTACGATTCCCGCCATGCCGACTCCTCCAGGGCCGCCGTGCTCCGCGCAGAAGAAGCGGGACGTTCCGGCCGCAGTGAAGGTATGCGAGAACGACCACTTGTCCGTCGACGGAGCACCGCTGACATACGAGTTGTCGTCGGCCACGACATTGTGGTTACCGCCGCCGTTCACCCAGGTAACCGTATCGCCGACATTGATCGACACGGATGGGGGATCGAATTCGAAATTTCTCGCCGTAATCGTGTACGTAGCGGCCTGCGCTGCAATCGGCGACAGAGCCAGTAGCAGAATTTTCCATATCAATTTCAACATGATGGCACTCCTCACTCAAACCCGAAGAAACGAAACGGCTTGGCGCAAGCCGAAAACCGTCATCCACCGACGGTGCCTGTAGTGCCTGATTCGTAACTTGCGGGTGGGAATTACATGCCGCGGGCCGAAACCGACGAGACTGCGCTGGTCATCGTGGCGGCGTAATCCTCGCTCACGTACCAGTCCGGGTCTTTGGCAAGACCTTATCGATTGCTTTGGAATACCCTTGACAGGCGCTGTACTTCCCAAACCGTCGCAGCCTGACCTTCAGTTGCCGGGCGCGCGCCGCTACACTGCGCCTTCGTCACGTCCGGACCGACCATGGCCAAGCTGTACTTCTATTACTCGGCGATGAATGCCGGCAAGACCACGACGCTGTTGCAGAGCGCGCACAATTACCGCGAACGCGGCATGCGCACACTGATCCTGACCCCGCAACTGGACGATCGCCACGGCCGCGGCGTGGTCGCCTCGCGCATCGGCCTGAAGGCGCGCGGTCGCGTGTTCGCACGCAACGAAGACCTGTTCGACCTGGTGCGCGAGGACATTGCCGCAAACGGCGCCCTGCACTGCGTTTTGGTGGACGAGGCGCAGTTCCTCAGCCGCGCGCAGGCGTGGCAGTTGTCAGACGTGGTCGACAAGTTGCGCATCCCCGTCCTCGCCTACGGCCTGCGTACGGATTTTCGCGGCGAACCGTTCGAGGGCAGCCAGTACCTGCTCGCCTGGGCCGACGAGCTGGCCGAGATCAAGACCATCTGCCATAGCGGCAAGAAGGCGACGATGGTGGTGCGCGTGGACGACCACGGTCGCGCCGTCACCGAAGGCCCACAGGTCGAGATCGGCGGCAACGAGCGCTACGTGTCGGTCAGCCGCGCCGAGTTCAAGAAGATCGTGCGCGGCGAGGGTCGCATCGAGCTGCACCAGCCGGCGTTGCCGCTGGGCGAAAAGAAATCGTGAAACTCAGCGCTGGCAGCGCGGACAGAAGAACGTGCTGCGCTGGCCGAGCACGATAGCACGGATCGGCGTCGCGCAGACCTTGCACGCTTCGGTGGCACGGCCATAGACGAACAATTCCTGCTCGAAATAGCCCGGCGTGCCGTCGGGGCTGATGAAGTCGCGCAGGGTCGTGCCGCCGCGCGTGATCGCATACGCCAGGATGCGCCGGACTTCGTCCGCCAGCTTCGCGTAACGCGCGCGTGACACCGACCCCGCGGCGCGATGGGGGTGGATTCCCGCCGCGAACAGCGCTTCGGCGGCGTAGATATTGCCGACGCCGACGACGACGTGCTGATCCATCAGGAAAGTCTTCACCGGCGCGCTGCGACCGCGCGAAGCGCGCCACAGGTAGTCTCCGTCGAAATCCTCGCCCAAAGGTTCCGGGCCGAGATCGGCCAGCAGCGGATGCGTGGCACCGGGTTTCTGCCAGAGCATGCAGCCGAAGCGGCGCGGATCGGTGTAGCGCAGGATGCGCCCGGACGACAGCCGCCAGTCGACGTGATCGTGCGCAGCGGGCGGCGTGTCACTGTGCAGGATGCGCAACGAGCCCGACATGCCCAAATGCAAAATTGCACTGCCGACGTCGGTATGCGCCAAAATATACTTTGCGCGTCTTTCCACATTTTCGATTTTCTGTCCGGGCAGGGCGCGGCGCAGCGCCAGTGGAATCGGCCAGCGCAGGCGCGGCTGGCGCACGATCAATTCCACCACGCGGCGGCCGATCAGATGCGGGGCGATGCCGCGAACGGTGGTTTCGACTTCGGGAAGTTCGGGCATGGCGAGAACCCTTCGCAATGCAACCGTCATGCCGGCAGGGATTGCCGGCATCCAGACTGCATGGATGCCATCCGTAGCTACTGGATTCCGGCAGTCCCTGCCGGAATGACAATATTCAGTGTACCGTTCCGGGATGCAACAACTCGCTTTCGGGTGCCTCCAGCAAGCGCGCACTGAAGCGATCCGGCACGCGCAGCAATTCGTCACCGATGCGCACGTAGCGGTCGTGGTCGATGGGGTCTTCGCCGCCGATATCGATGTGCGTATCGTTGGCGACGACCGTGAACTGCGGCGGATCGAGCCCGAGTTTGGCGGCATCGTAACTGGCCAGCTTCGCACGCGTGCGCACGCTCGCGCGCACGACCGTGAGCAAGCGCGCGACCGCCTCGGGATTGGCCTTCGCAGCATGCGGCTGCTGCATCCACCACACGCCATCGACTCGATCAAACACGCGCGTCGCGCAGGATCGGCAACGGATTTCCAGGTGCGTCACGCTGGCCGGATCGAGCGCGGTCAGCGGTTGCGGTGCGAGTCCGCGTTCACGCACAAGTTCCGCGTACACCGTCGCGCCAAGTGCGATCGCGACGACGGCGAGGATCAGCAGGCTGCGCGTGGATTTGCGCATGTCACGCCCGCCGCCGACGCCACCAGATCACGCCGCCAATGATGGCAAGCAACAGCGGCAACACGGCGAGAAATCCCAAACCGATCGCGCCGAGCGCGCGTTGCGAAAGCTGCAAACGGCTGTCCGGCGCGCCCTTGTCGGGAATGTCGATCAACGCGTCGTCCTGCAACAGCCAGTCGAACACGCGCTGGCCGAACTCGCGGTTGCCGCCGTTGCCGAGAAACGCGTTTGAGAGGAAATCGCCGTCGCCGATCACGACCACGCGCTGCTCGGATTTGTCCGGGCTCGGCGACAGCCGGCTCAGCGCAATCCCTATGTCGAGCGGGCCGGGCAACTCGCCCTTGGCGGCGTCGTAGGCAATCGTGGTGGTATCGCCCTGTTGCGGAATCGGACCGATGCGCGTCCACGATTTGGCACTGGTGCGCAGCAGCGATTGCACATTCCATTGCGTACCACTGACCACACCCAGCGCAACGGATTGCGGGAACAGCGTCGTCAGCGAAAAATTGCGCGTGACGGCGTTTTGTGGATACGTGGAAATGGCGACAAAACTCGGATCACCCAAGCCCAGTGCCGCGCCGGCGCCGTCGACCACGGTGCCGTCAAGCACGCGCAGCGACAGCGCCTTGGCCAGCGCATCCGTACCCATGACTTGTCCCGGCTCGGTCAGCCACAGGAGATTGCCGCCGCGAGTGAGGTAGTCGTCGATTTCGGCCACGGTCGCCGGCGCAAGCGGCACCTGTGGACTGGCCAGCACGAACACGTCGACGTTCTGCGGGATATGCATGCCGGCAGTGAGCGCAAGGTTCATCGTGCGCACGCCCTGCCCCGCGAGCAACGCGCCGAAATTGCCGACGTCGGCGTTGGCCTTGCCGTCGGGCTTGCGCTCGCCGTTGCCGGACAGGAACGCGACCAGCCGCACGCGCGTGCGCGCCAGCCGCACCAGGGCGTTGTCGAACTCGCGCTCGGTCAGCACCTTCAATTGTTCGGTGCGCCCGCGATAGCCGATGTTCAATTCGCCGTCGATGGTGATGCCGGCCGCGCGCGTTACCGCGGGATCGGCGTCCGGATCGACGAAACGCAGCGAGATGTCGGACTTGACGTGTTGGTAGCGAGCGACAAAATCCGCGATCGCGGCGCGTAGTTGCGCATCTTGCCCGGCATAGGAAACGATCGTCACGGGCGCATCAAGGCGATGCAGCAATTGGACCGTGCGTGCGTCCAGACTCGAACGCTGCGCGTAACTGAAGTCGTGCTGCCAGCCGAAGCGCGTGGACAGAAACGCAACGCACAACGCCGCAGCGACGAGCAGCGCGGTAAAGACGAAACCGGCAAGACGACCGCGCATCAGCCGCGCTCCCGCTCGGTATCGAGACGACGCGCCGCCACAGTCAACGCGACAACGACGATCAGCACGAAGTAGACGACATCCACGCTCGCCACGATGCCGCCCAGGAACGGCTCCAGATGCGTGGGCAGAGCGAGATAGTTGATGAAGCTGCTGCTCACGCCCTCATGGCGCGCGCCGGCATCGAGCATCCACAACACGAGGTTGATCGACAGGGCAACGATGGCGGCGACGACGGCGTGTCGCGTGAAGCTCGACGCGGCGATCGCGATAGCAGACAGCGCGGCAGCGAACAGGATCAATCCCAGCGCGCCAGTGGCGATTCGGCCCCAATCCAGATGCGTGCCGATGGCGAGACTCGCCGGCATCGCCAGCGCGAGCACGATCAGCACGACGAAGAATCCGCACAGCGCGACGAATTTGCCGAACACGATTCCCGCAGCGCTCGTGCCGGAGGTTTGCAACAACGTCAATGTGCCGGATTGGCGCTCGCCCGCGATGGCGCGCATGCCGAGCAGCGGCGCGACGATGAGCGCGATGCTGGCAATGGCGCGCGCGAGCGGCAGCGCGACGAGATCGGTGACGCCGGGCGGGGACGGCATTCCCGCGAGCTTCGGCATCAGGCCGAGGAAGCCCTGCAGGGTGAGCAGAAAGAAATACGCAAGCACCGCGAGCGTGGCGGCGAGCAACGTCCACGCCAGCGGTTGCGCAAACAGGCGTCGCCATTCGTTGCGGGCGATCACGCGGCTCATGCGGCGGCCTGCGCGTCGTCGGCACTGGCAATGCGAAAAAACAGAGTTTCCAGATCAGCACCTTGCGCGCCGGTCAATTCGGCAAGTGCGCCATCGTGGCGCAAGCGGCCAGCGTGCAGGATCGCAACGCGCGCGCAACAGGCGGTGACGTCGTGCAGCAGGTGCGTGGACAGAATCACTGCGCGATCGCGGCCAAGTTCGCTGACGAGTTTGCGGATCGACGCGGCTTGCACGGGATCAAGACCCGACGCCGGCTCGTCCAGCACGATCAAGTCCGGATCGTGGACGATGGCCTGCGCGATGCCGACTCTTTGCGCAAAACCTTTGGACAGATTGCCGCACAACCGCCGGCGCACCTCGGTAAGTCCGCAACGCTCGATCACGTGATCCACGGCACGGCGCGCGTCCGCGGCGCGCATCCCGCGCAGTCGCGCGCAGAACGCGAGGTATTCGTCAACGCGCAACTCGGCGTACAGCGGCGGAGTCTCCGGCAGATAACCCAGGCGCCGCGCGAGTGCGGGTTCCTCGTGCAGATCGCGACCGTCGAAAAGAACTTTTCCTGCACTCGGGGCGAGTACGCCGGCGATCATGCGCAAGGTGGTGGACTTGCCCGCGCCATTGACGCCGAGCAGGCCGAGTACGCAGCCGCGATCCAGCGAAAACGTCGCGTCGTCGACGATGACACGGCCGCCAAGGCGGCGGCTCACGCCGTGCAGTTGCAACAACGCAGCGGACGCCGGCGTGCTCAAATTTCTTCCACGCCGGTGCGCTTGCTGCGCCGGATCAGCCACGCGACACCGCGCAGATCCGAGATTCCGACCAGCGCCCGGTTGAGGTTGTTGTATTTGGACGCGCCGCTGCCGCGCGGTCGATGATTCACCGGCACGCTGACGGTTTTCCACCCCAAGCGCTGCATCAGCGCGGGCAGGTAGCGGTGCATGTGGTCGAAGTAGGGCAGGTCGAGAAACGCGGCGCGTTCGATCAGCTTGATGCCACAGCCAGTGTCCGGCGTCGCATCGCGCAACAGGCGCGAGCGGATCGCGTTGGCGACTTTCGAGGCCCAGCGCTTGCTGCCGGTGTCCTTGCGGTTCACGCGCCAACCGGCGTAGAGCTTCACATCCGCCGGCCCTGCGTCGCGCGCGGCAATCAACTTGGGAATATCGGCCGGGTCGTTCTGGCCGTCGCCGTCGAGCGTGGCGATCCACGCGCCACGCGCGGCCTTGATGCCGGTGCGGATCGCCGTGCTCTGCCCGCTTTGCGTCCGATGCCGCAGCACGCGCAATTCCGGAAACTGCGCCTTGGCCCCGATGAGCACAGCCAGCGAATCGTCGCGGCTGCAATCATCCACATAAACGATTTCGAAATCGACCTTGCCGCGCAGTGCGGTCGCGATTTCGGTCAGCAGCGGAACGATATTGCCGCGCTCGTTGAATACCGGCACGACGACGGACAATTGGGGCATCACGCGAATCCATGGCGCCGGAACCGGCGCGAAACCGCGATTCTAGCGGCTTGCGCGCACCGCCACAAAAGCCGCACACTCCGCGCGCGGAAGCCGGTCGTCGCCGGCGGGGAGCGCACCGCATCGTGTCGGGTCCACGCAGATTCCTCGCGGAACTCCAGCGCCGCAACGTGCCGCGCGCGGTGTTGCTGTACGCCGGCGCGGTGTGGGCACTGGCACAGGGCATCGCACAGCTCAGCCCCGCCGTCGGCCTGCCCGACTGGGCCACGCGCTGGTTTTTGGTCGGCGCAACGATCGGATTTCCGTTCTGGATCGCATTCGCGTGGGTGTACGAATGGACACCGCAGGGCTTCAGGCGCGAAAGCGAAATTGCGCCAGATGCATCCATCACGCGCTCGACCGGCCGCAAACTTGATCGCGCGATCATCGGCGTCCTCGCTGTCGCGGTGGTGCTGCTCGCCACGGATCGATTTGTCTCGCATGGCGATGCCGGCAAGATCGCAATTCCGGACAAATCCATCGCCGTGCTGCCGCTGGCCAACGAGAGTGGCGACAAGGATCAGCAGTATTTTTCGGATGGCCTGTCGGACGATCTGATCAACGCGCTGATGCAGTTCGGCAACCTCAAGGTCATTGGCCGCGCGTCGTCGTTCCAGTTCCGCGACAGCCGCGATTCCAGCGCCGCCATCGGCCTCAAGCTCGGGGTCGCGTACCTGTTGACCGGCAGCGTGCGCAAACTCGGCGACATGGTGCGCATCAACGCACAACTGGTGAAGGCGGCGGATGGCAGCGGCGTGTGGTCGCGCAGTTACGACCGGCCCTATACCGATCTGTTCAAGTTGCAGGACGAGATCACGCAGTCGGTCGCCGATGCGCTGAAAGCGAAATTGCTGGACAACGGCAGCACGGCCACGCAATCGGATCGACCGCCGAGTGGCAATCTCGCCGCCTACAACGCTTACCAGCAGGGCCGATTTTACGCCGCGCGCAACAACGAGCCGGATCTGCGCACGGCGATCGAACATTATCGCGAGGCCGTTCGACTGGATCCCGGCTACGCGGCGGCGTACGCGTGGCTTGGCAGCGCGCAATCGACCCTGGCGGGGAATTACCTGGGCGGCGCCGACGCCAACACCATGTACGCGCAAGCGCAGACGGCGATCGACACCGCGTTGCGACTGAGTCCCTTGTTGCCTCAGGCGTACATGACCCAGGCGCAGATCAAGACGAACCGCGATTTCGACTGGCGCGGTGCGCAGGCTCAAAGACAACGTGCGTTGGAACTCGCACCGAACGATCCGCTCATTCTCAACGCTTACGCCCGCGGTTTGGCCTTTCTCGGGCAAGTGGGCGCCTCCACCGACATGTTGGAACGCGCCTTGAAGCTTGACCCGTTGCAGACCGGCACCCTTCAGGCACTGGCGCTTGGACTGGGCGCAGAAGGGCGCCTGGACGAAGCGAAAGCGGTCATCGACAAGGCCGTCGAACTGCAGCCCAGTTCGGACACGTATCGGGTGATGCAAGCCTGCGTCGCGGCGTGGCGCAATGATTTCCCCGCCGCGCTGGCGATTGCACAGGCGATATCTCCGGGCCTGTGGCGCGACGTCGGCATGGCGCTGGCACTGCAGTTGGGGCCCGGCCGCGCTGCCGCCGATGCGGCGCTGCAGAATCTGATCGACAAGCACGCCGACTCGTCGGCGTACCAGATCGCCGAAGTCTATGCTTTGCGCCGCGATCCGGACAACATGTTCAAGTGGCTGGACCGCGCCTGGGACACCCATGACGGCGGCATCGTGTTCTTGCTCAACGATCCCCTCCCCCTGCGTTACAAGAACGATCCACGCTTTGCGGCGTTCGCGCAGAAGGTCGGCCTGCCTACCACGACGGATGCGAAAGGCTTGCCATAGAGGGAAGCCAACTCAGATCCGCGTCGCAGTCTGCAGCGTCGATTGCCATTGCTGCTCGATCTGCGCGAACTGACTGGCATCGTGACCGATCATGACCAAAGTGCCATGCGCCATCGGCACGCTGCGGCCGAGCCAGCCGTCGTGCGCAAAGTCGCTGCGCGAGGCGACGTGATCGTCGACAACGTACATCACCGTGACCGGACCATTCGCGCGCGGCATGACCATGTGCACGGATTTGTATTTCCCGACCGGGCAGCATTGCACGTAGCTGATGTCGGCCGGCACCTGCGCGATCTCGATGCCACGCTTGGCGAAAGCCTTGCGTACGGCGTCGTCGGCGACCGGCGCTGTCATGGCCAGTGCCGGCGCTTCCTCGCCGAGCATGTGCGCGATCGCCACATCGCCGAGCGGTTGCGCGCGCGTGACGCGCCAGCCAACGCCGACGGCGATCACGGCGGCGGCGGCGAGCGTGAGCCAACCCGCGCCGCCGGCCCAGCGCCGACGTTCACGCCGCTGCTGCGTTGCCTGTGCGAGCAGGATGGATTCGGCCAGGTTGGACGGCACCGGAATCGCCAGCGCGCGACCGAGCGTGACCTCGAACGCGACTGCGTCGGCCTGTGCCTGCGCGCAACGCGGACACTCGCGCGTGTGCGCGACGAAGTCCGCGTCAGTCGACTGCGGATGGATGTTCAGTTCGCGGCGGAATTCAAGACAGTTCATGACAATTGCGCTTCTTTGACGTCGCCCGAGAGCATGCTTTTCAGCTTTTGCCGCGCGCGGAAGACCTGGGTCATCACCGCGGCCGGCGTGATGTTCAATTCCCGCGCGATCTCGTCGCAGGAAAATCCGCCGAGCACCTGCATCAGCAGCGGCTCGCGGTACTTGGCGTCCAGCCGATGCATCGCCGCGCGGATCAAGCCATCCTCGCCGACCGATTCGGGTGTATACGCATCGCGCTCGTCGGCAATGTCGACGTCATCCACGTCTGCGAATTGCGGCGTCTTGCGCTCGTACAGACGCGCGTGCTCGCGGCGCAAAATCGTGATCAGCCAGCCCTTGGCCGACGCGGTGTCGCGCAACGAATCCAGCGAACGCCAGGCGCGCAGGAAGGTTTCCTGCACCAGGTCGTGCGCCAGCGCATCCTCGTTGCACAGCCAGTAGGCATAGCGGTACAGGTCGCCGGACAGGCTGCGCACGAGCGCGTCGAATTGCCGCTGCTTGCTGCTCACATCCTGTTTAGACCCGACGCTGGCCATGATTCTTTCAGCGAATCTTTTCGAGGATGCCCTCGAGCTCGTCCAGCGAGTGATACGCGATGACCAGCTTGCCACGCCCGCCGCGACCGTGCTGGATGCTGACCTTGGCCGCCAATTTCTCGGCCAATTCGCGTTCCAGCGCGACGATGTCGGCATCACGCGCCGGAGCCGCCCAGGATTTGGCCTTGCCCTTGGGCGCACCCTGCGCACCGCGCACGGCCTCTTCGAGTTCGCGCACGCTCCAGCCGCGTTCGGCGGCTTGGCGCGCGAGTTGGGTCGCCAATTTCGGGTCGAGCGTGACCAGCGCACGCGCGTGGCCCATGTCGATCTTGCGCGCGGCGAGCAATTCTTTCACCGCTTCGGGCAGCGTGAGCAGGCGCAGCAGGTTTGCCACCGAGGCGCGCGAGCGGCCGACCTTGTCCGCCGCCGCCTCCTGCGTGAGCTTGAACTCGGCCATCAGTTGCTTGAGCGACTGCGCCACTTCCAGCGGCGCCAGATCCTCGCGCTGGATGTTCTCGACCAGCGCGATCAGTGCGGCCTGCTGATCGGTCAGCTCGCGCACCAGCGCCGGTATTTCCGCAAGGCCCGCCTGTTTCGCCGCGCGCCAGCGCCGTTCGCCGCCGATGATCTCGAACTTCTGCGCGCCGACCGCGCGCACCAGGATGGGATCGAGCACGCCGTGTTCGCGGATCGAGGCGACGAGCTCGTCGAGCGTTTCTTCGTCGAACGCCTTGCGCGGCTGGTACTTGCCCGCTTGCAGGCTGCCGACTTTCAGCAGGCGGTATTCGCCTTCGCCCTCGTTGCCTTCCGCCTCGGGCATGCCGAGCAGCACATTCAGATCGCGTCCGAGCGCGCTGCGTTTTTTTGCCGCCATTGTTGCTTCCTCAATTTACGTGTGCGGGGCCGACGTGCGGCGCCGCGCCGCCGCGTTCGCGCCGGATCATCTCGCCGGCAAGACCCAGGTACGCGATCGCGCCGCGCGATTCGCGGTCGTACAGGTTGATCGGCTGGCCGTGGCTCGGCGCCTCGGCCAGACGGATGTTGCGCGGAATGATCGAGCGCAGCAGCTTGTCGCCGAAGTGCTTGGTCAGCTGCGCCGAGACATCGTTGGCGAGGTTGTTGCGCACGTCGTACATGGTGCGCAGCAGGCCTTCGATTTCCAGATTCGGATTCAGGCGCAAGCGGACGGCCTTGATCGTTTCCAGCAGGCTGGTCAGCCCTTCCAGCGCGAAGTATTCGCACTGGATCGGGATCAGTACGCTGTGCGCGGCGGTGAACGCGTTGATCGTGAGCAGATGCAGCGACGGCGGGCAATCGATCAGTATGGTGTGGTAACGATCTCCAAGCTTGGCGATCTGTTCCTTCAGGCGCGATTCGCGCGCCAGCGCATCCATCAGTTTCAGTTCGGCGGCGGTCAGGTCGCGATTGCCGGGCAGCAAGTCGAAGCCCGCCGGCGTCGGCACGATCGCGCTTTCGATCGTCGCTTCCTCGAGCAGCACTTCGCAGCCGCTCGGCTTGGCGACGCGCTTGTCGATACCGGCGGCCATGGTTGCGTTGCCCTGCGGATCCAGGTCGATCAGCAGGATCTTGCGTCGCGTTTCGGCCAGCGCCGCGGCGAGATTTACCGCGGTTGTGGTCTTGCCGACGCCGCCCTTCTGATTGGCGATGGCGATGATGCGCGTCATGCTGCCCGCTCCTGTGTATTCGTGCGCTTGATTATCGCAACCTGCCGCGCCGCGCCGAGGCCCGGCACCTCCAGCGCTTTCACTTCGGCGACGACGAATCCTGGCGGCACGCCGAGGATTTCATCCCGGGTCAACTGCCCTTTCAACGCCAGCCAGACACCGCCCGGCGCCAACAGGTGACCGCCGAGTTTCAACATCTCGCCCAGCGTGGCGAAGGCGCGGGCGGTGATGCAATCGAACTGGCCACGCGCGTCTTCCACGCGGGACTGTTCCACGTGCACATTGGTCAGGGCGAGCGTGCGCACGGCTTCGCGCAAAAAGCGCACCTTCTTGCCGTTGCTGTCGATCAGCACATGCCGGCGTTCGGGCGCAATAATCGCCAGCGGAATGCCGGGCAAGCCCGCGCCGGTGCCGAGGTCGGCGAGCGAATCGCCACGCACGAGTTTCGCCACGGCCAGCGAATCCAGCAAATGACGCGTCACCATCTCGTCAGGCTCGCGCACGGCGGTAAGGTTGTACGTCGTGTTCCAGTGCGCCAGCAATTCCAGGTAATCGAGCAGGCGCTCGCAGGCATCCGCGCCGGGCGCCAGGCCCAGTTCGGCGAGTCCCGCCTGCAGGCGGGCGTAAAGGCTGGCGCGGTCGGAAGTGCTCATAAAAAAGGCCCTGCGCGCATTGCGCAGGGCCCGCAAGTATCCGTGGCTACGGGGTTTGGCGCAACCGCATCAACCGAACTGGACGCGCGTGACCAGCACGCCGCGCGGATTCAGTTCGCGATTGAGTTCCGATTTCAGGTGGGCGGCCCGCGCCACGGCATCGGCGCTGGACGCGTCTTGCGTGGCCAGCGCAGGCACGCGCGCGCGCAACAGGTCGGCGATGCCGTCGATCACGGCATCGGCACGTTTGGCGTCCAAGACCTGGAAATACACGCGTCCGCGCAGGTTGCCGTCCGCCAAAGGCGTTGCAATGTCGACGACGTTGCCAAACAGGCGGATTTTGTGGGTCACGCGCTCGAGCAGTGGCATTACCAGGTGCACGCCGGCGCCGACGGTACGCAAGCGTCCGTCGACGCGGCGCAGGGTGTAGGCCTGGCCTTCGGGTATGCGACGAAGGCATACCATCAGGGCAAGGGTCAGGCCGCTCAGCAAGGCCAGCAACAGCATCGGGGTATTCATTGTTATATCCTCTTTATCAAGAGGTTATCGTATATTACTCAAAAAAATATGAAGATTGCAAGCCAATCATTTGATCACAACTGAATTACGCGCAAGTATTTCGCATCGTCGGTCAACCGTCGCTGAACTGGTTGGCGTTTTGCGCGTGACGGCATCGACGCCGCGCATCGCCTAAAATGCGTCTTTGCATTTTTGAGTTAGTCATGGCTTTTCCCCAAACCCGGATGCGGCGCATGCGCCGCGACGCCTTCTCCCGCGCGCTGATGCGCGAAACGGTGCTCACTCCCGCCGATCTGATCCTGCCGGTGTTCGTGCGCGAGGGCCGTGGAGCACATGAACCGGTAGCGTCGATGCCCGGCGTGGAACGTGTTTCCATCGACCAGTTGCTGGTGCTCGGCGAACAGGCGCGCGCACTCGGCATCCCGGCCCTTGCGCTGTTCCCGGTTACGCCGGACAGCGCCAAGTCGCTGGATGCTCGCGAGGCGTGGAATCCGGAAGGATTGGCCCAGCGCGCCGTGCGCGCGCTGAAGAAATCCCTGCCGGAACTGGGCGTCATCACCGATGTGGCGCTGGATCCGTTCACCACGCACGGTCAGGACGGATTGATCGACGAATCCGGCTATGTGGTCAACGACGAAACCGTCGCGGCCCTCGTCAAGCAGGCGCTGTCGCACGCGCAGGCCGGCGCCGATGTGGTCGCGCCCTCGGACATGATGGATGGCCGCATCGGCGCGATTCGGCAGGCGCTGGAAGACGCCGGCCACATCCACACGCGCATCCTCGCGTATTCCGCGAAATACGCGTCGGGGTTCTATGGGCCGTTTCGCGACGCGGTTGGCTCGGCGGGGAATCTGGGAAAAGGCAACAAGTATACGTACCAGATGGATCCGGCCAACGCGGATGAAGCGCTGCGCGAAGTCGAACTGGATCTTGCCGAAGGCGCGGACATGGTGATGGTCAAACCCGCCATGCCGTATCTCGACGTCGTGCGGCGCGTGAAGAAACGCTTCGGCGCACCCACGCTCGCCTATCAGGTCAGCGGCGAATACGCCATGCTCAAGGCCGCGATCCTCAACGGCTGGCTGGACGAACGCGCCTGCGTGCTCGAGGCGTTGACCAGCATCAAGCGCGCTGGCGCCGATGCGATCCTGACCTATTTCGCACTGCAAGCCGCGACGTGGCTGCGCGAATGAGCGAATCGAACTTCGCCGTCTTCGGCCATCCGATCAGACATTCGTTGTCGCCACGCATCCACTCCGTGTTCGGCCAGCAACTGGGTATTGCACTTCAATACACGGCGATCGACGCGCCGCCGGAAACTTTCGCCACGCAGTTGCAGGCATTCGACGGGCGCGGCGCGAATATCACCCTGCCGCTCAAGCAGGCCGTGCTGCCGCTATGCGCGGAAATATCCGATTTCGCGCGCCGCGTCGGCGCGGTCAACACGCTCACGCGCCGCCTCGACAACCACTGGCGCGGCGACAACACCGACGGCGCGGGACTGGTGCGCGACATCACCCAACGCCACGGACTGGATTTGCGCGAACGCCATGGCCTGATCCTCGGCGCCGGCGGCGCGGCGCGCGCGGCCGCATTCGCCTTGCTCGACGCGGGTGTCGCGGAACTGACCATCGTCAATCGCACACCTGAACGCGCCGATGCGCTTGCGGATGCGATTGGCGAACCGGATCGCGTGCACACACGCTATTGGGACGATCTGGATTCGCTCGGCAATTTCGATTTGATCATGAATGCGACTTCAGCCGGCCACTCGCGCGAATCGCTGCAATTGCCCTTCGCCATCGTCGCGCCGCGCGCGCTGTGCTATGACTTGTCCTACGGCGTGGCCGCGAGTGCGTTCCTGGCCTGGGCCCATGTCACGAAAGCCGGATATGTCCACGATGGCCTCGGCATGTTGATCGAGCAGGCCGCCGAGTCGTTCGCGATCTGGCACGGACAGCGCCCCGACACGGATGCCGTGTACGAAGAATTGCGTTCCGCGCTGCCGCTGCGCGCGAGCGATTGACGTGGATTGCCGAGTCGGCTGCGGCGCCTGCTGCATCGCGCCGTCGATCTCGTCAACGATTCCCGGCATGCCAAACGGCAAACCCGCCGGCGTGCGCTGCATTCAATTGGACGAAGCCAACCGCTGCAAGCTGTTCGGCAAGCCCGAACGTCCGGAAGTGTGTCAGCGCCTGCGTCCGCAACTGGAAATGTGCGGCGCGAATCGTGACGAGGCAATGGCGATATTGACGCGACTGGAAGACGCTAGCGCACCGCGTTGAGATACTCGTCTTTCAACTTCACGTAATGCTTCGCCGAGTAATACAACGCCTCGATCTGCGTGGCGTCGAGCTTGCGCACGCAGCGCGCGGGATTGCCCATCCACAATTCGCCTTCGCCGACGACCTTGCCGGGCGCGATCACCGCGCCGGCGGCAACGAAGCCGTGTTTGCGCACGATTGCGCCGTCGAGCACGGTGGCGTGCATGCCGATCAGACACGCATCCTCGATCGTGCAGGCATGCAGGATCGCGCTATGGCCGACGGTGACGTCCGAGCCAATGACGAGCGGAAATCCGCCCGGCGAATACGGGCCGTCATGGGTGACATGCAGCACCGCGCCATCCTGAACATTGGTGCGCGCGCCGATGCGGATGTAATTGACGTCACCGCGCACCACGGTGCAGGGCCACAGCGAAACGTCATCGCCCAATTCCACGTCGCCGATCAATACGGCAGCCGGATCGACATAGGCGCGTGCGCCGAGGCGCGGAAGCTGGTTGCGGTAGGGGCGGATGCTCATCGCGTCATGGTAGCACTCGCGTTACACTCGCCGCATGGATACGCCAACCGCAACAGCCGATCTCAACGCCACGCTCGCACAGCTCAAGCGCGCCCAGCAAACCAATGTGCCGACATATCGGCAGCGCATGGATGACTTGAAGCGCCTGCGCGTCGCGTTCAAGGCGCACAGTGAGGAATTCGCCAGCGCGATGAGCGCGGATTTCGGTCGCCGCTCGCGCCACGAATCGCTGTTGTCGGACGTGTTCACCGTACTCGGCGAGATCGACCACACGCGTCGTCACCTGCGCGGCTGGATGCGCAGCAAGCGCGCGCTGGCCGACTGGCTGTTCTGGCCCGCGACCACGCAAGTGCGCTTTCAGCCGCTCGGCGTGGTCGGCATCATTTCGCCGTGGAATTACCCGGTGAACCTCGCGCTGATGCCGCTGGTCGCCGCAATCGCCGCGGGCAACCACGTCATGTTGAAGCCCTCGGAACATACCCCGCGCACATCCGAACTGCTCAAAAAATTGCTCGACGAGGTATTTCCCGCCGATCGCGTGGCCACGATTCTCGGCGGGCCGGATGTCGCGAGCGCGTTCGCCGCCTTGCCGTTCGATCACCTGTTCTTCACCGGCTCCACCGCGGTCGGGCGCAAGGTTATGGCCGCCGCGGCGCAGAACCTGACGCCGGTCACGCTGGAACTCGGCGGCAAATCGCCGGCGATCGTCGCGCCGGATTACCCGATCGCCACAGCGGTGGATCGCATCGCCGCCGGCAAGTTTCTCAACGCCGGGCAGACCTGTATCGCACCGGATTACGTGTTGCTGCCGAAGGCGTCGATTCCGGCATTCGTGGAGGAAATGCAAAAGTATATTTCCCGGCATTACGGCGACATCGCCGCGAACCCGGATTATTCGAGCATCGTCAACGCCGGCCAGTATGCGCGCCTGAAAGGCTATCTGGACCAGGCGCAGGCGGCCGGCGCGAAGATCGTGGAACTCGCTTCCGGCGACGCCGGCCAGCGCGTGCTGCCGCCGACCCTGGTGCTGGATGCGCGCGCCGACCTGGCGCTGATGCAGGACGAGATCTTCGGGCCTATCCTGCCGCTGGTCGCCGCGGATTCGGTGGACGCCGCGATCGACTACGTCAACGCGCGGCCGCGTCCGCTGGCGCTTTACCACTTCGACCACGATCGCGCGCGCACGCGCCGCGTGCTCGATCGCACCGTCGCCGGCGGCGTCAGCGTCAACGACACGGTGATGCACATCGCGCAAAGCCGCCTGCCGTTTGGCGGCGTCGGCCCATCCGGCATGGGCCATTACCATGGTCGCGAAGGATTCCTCGCCTTCAGCAAACAGAAACCGGTGCTGTATCAGGCGCGCTTGTCCGGCATGTCGCTGATGCGCCCGCCGTATGGCAAGGTCGCGAACTTCATTCTCAAGTTCCTGACCCGCTGAGCGGTTTTTTGCTGGCCAGCGCCTTCTCCACCGCGCGCCGCGTCATCGGATGGTAGCCGGGTTTGGCTTCGGCATAGATCGTGTCGGCCAACGCACGGCCATCCGGCGTTTTTGCCAGCGCTTCGTATAGCGGCACGACGAGGATCATGCGGCCGATGCGCAGCATGTGTTCGCGCATGGCCGGATACGCCGCGCTGTTGCCGCTGCCGATCGCGAGCTTGTACCAGCGCACGCCGATCACGGCGTTGTGCGTGCCGGTCAGGTGGTACGCGGCGTCCAGCGCCTGCATCTGCGCAAGCGGCAATTGGTCCGGCAACTGGTCGAGAAAATATTGCCATTCCTGGGTCGTCCACTTTTGCGCGTGCAGGCCGGCGGCATCGAGCTTGCCGGCAACGAATCGCGCGCGCTCGGCGTCCTCGCTGGCGAAACGCGCGGACGTCGGCATTGGCGCGTCCGCCGGAATGCCGGGCTGGTGAATCCACGCGTTCACCTGATCCATCGTCACCGTGCCCGGATGCTTGTCGAGCAGGTTCGCTTTCAGATACGCGACGAACTGATCCGTGGTGATACTCTGGAACGCGAAATGATCGAAGTAGCCGCGCAGGAACGGATCGAATGCAGCGCGGCCGAACTTGGCTTCCAGCCATTGCAGGAACCACGAACCCTTGGTGTAGATGATGTCGGATTGCACGTCGTCGGCGCCTCGGCCCGTGAGGTCAGGCACCAGGGGCTGATCGGCGGGCGGGATTTCGCCGTCTTTGATGCCGGCGCGCAGTTCGTTCGCGTCGATGATGAACTCTTCGTCGGCCTGCTGCTTGCCGTACACCGCTTCGACGATGCGGCCTTGCACATAGGTCGTGAAGCCTTCGTTTAGCCACATGTGCCGCCACGCGGCCATGGTGACGAGGTTGCCAGACCACGAATGCGCCAGTTCATGTGAAATGACGCTGACCAGCGATTTGTCGCCAACGATGATCGTCGGCGTGGCAAACGTCAGGCGCGGATTTTCCATACCGCCGAACGGAAACGACGGCGGCAGCACGAGGATGTCGTAGCGGCCCCAACGATACGGGCCGTACAGTTTCTCGGCGGTCTCGATCATTTTTTCGGTATCGGAGAATTCGCTCGCGGCCAGCGCGACGGTCGCGGGTTCCGCATACACCGCACTGCGCGGCCCGGTTTGCTTCACCGCCAGATCGCCAACGGCCAGCGCGAGCAGATACGAGGGGATCTTCTGCGGCATGACGAAGCGGAAATCGCCGTCCAGCGCATGTTTCGGGTCGTTGTCGGCGCTCATCACCGCGCGCAGCGCTTTCGGTACGCGGATGTGCGCGGTGTAGGTGAAGCGCACCGCGGGCGTGTCTTGCAACGGCACCCACGAACGCGCAGCGATGGATTCGGACTGCGAGAACATGAACGGATGCTTCTTGCCAGCGGTCTGGGCCGGATCGAGCCATTGCAATCCGAATGCATCCGGATTGGTGTGGTAAGTGATGCGCACCTGCGGATTGCTTGCGCTCGCGACGATGCGCAGCGCCGAGCCGAGCGCAGGATCTGGCTTGTCGAGGACGAATTTCGCCGGCGTCCAGTGTCCCGCTTTGTCCGCGACTTCGACGTTTTCGATCGCCAGATTATTCGTGTCGAGCACCAGTTCCCTGGCCGCCTTGTCGTGCCAATCCAGATTCAATGTGGCGCTGCCGGCCAGCTCGCGCTTGTCGAACGACACGGAAAGATCCAGCGCCAGCGCGGTCACGCGCACGACGTCGGGCTGCGCCCGGGAATGCGGATCGGCTTCGGCAAACGCGGATTGCGCGACAGCAAGATTCACTGCGGCGAGCGCCGCACAACGCAACAAGAACGACATGGCGGATAGTTCCGATGAGACACGACGCACGATTATGCCATCGTGCGCCGCCAATTCCGCCAATGATCAGCGCGGCGCGGCGCTGTCGTAGAAGTTCGCCAGATCCGACTTGAATTGCTTGAGCGCATCCACGTTCAGATACACCATGTGTCCGGATGGGTAATACGTGAATGTCACATTGTTGCGCAGTTTTGCGTCGAGCCCCAGGTGCGCCAAGTCGTATTCGGTGGCGAAAAACGGCGTGGCGAGATCGAAATAGCCATTGGCCGACAGTACTTTCAAGTGCGGATTCTCGCGCATTGTGATGCCCAGATCACCCACCATGATCGGCAACGGCACCGGCCAGTTCGAACCCGGCACCTTGTGTTTCCAGTCCCACACGCGGATCGCACCGGCCATCACCTTGTAGGGCACGTCACTGGGATATTTGAGTTCGCGCACGAGGTAATCGTTGAATGCCGCGGTGAACGCGCCGCTGATGGCGGTATCCGACGGATCGGTTTCCGGATCTTCACCGGCCGCATCCGAATCCACGCCCTCGAAACGCGCGTCGTAACGGCCCATGGTCAGGCGTTCGTCGCGCAACAATTCCTTGCGGAAGCGGCCCGGATTGACGCGCAGGTTCGCTTCCTTCAGGTATTGCACGCTCAGGCCGGTATACATGTGCAATTTTTCCGCGATCGCGTCGCGCTCGGCATCGGACAGCGCCGCGCCCTTGCTCAAGGCGACCTGATAGTCGCCGCGCGCGAAATCGCGCACTCGCGTGAGGAACGGTTCCAGCGTCGCCGGCTTGTTCGGCAGCTTGTTGTGGTACCAGGCGATTGCCGCATAGCTCGGCAGGTAGTTGACGTAGTTGATGTCCAGCCCGGGCAGATGCTCGGCGTAATTGAGGATCGACGACAGCAGCACCACGCCGTTGCAGGCGATGCCATTGTCCTGCAACCACTTCACCAAACCCGCTGAACGCGGCGTGCCGTAGGATTCGCCGAACAGGAATTTCGGTGAATTCCAGCGATCGTACTTGGTGATGTAGCGCTGCACGAAACGACCGAAGGCGTCGATGTCCTGGTCCGTGCCCCAGAAGCGCTTGTCGGGATTCGCATCCTTGTCCTTCTTGTCTTTTTCGTCGGCGATGCCGTGCGAATAACCCGTGCCGATCGCATCGACGAAGACGAGGTCGGTCTTGTCGAGCAGACTGTCGGCGTTCGGCACGAGATGGTACGGCGCCGGCGGCGTGGCGTCAGGGCTTGAGGTTTCGATGCGCACCGGCGCGAACGATCCCATGTGCAGCCAGATGCTCGACGAGCCCGGCCCGCCGTTGTACAGGAACGTGACCGGGCGCTTTGCCGCGTCTTTGCCGTCGCCGACGGTGTAGGCAACGTAGAACACGCTCGCGTCCGGTTCGCCTTTTTCGTTGCGGATGATCAGCGTGCCGGCGGTCGCCTTGTACGCGTAGCTGCGGCCGTTGATCGTCACGCTGTGCGCCGTGACGACGGATTTTTCCTGCGGCGCGGGCGCGGATTTCGCCTCGGATGACTTCGCTTCGGACTTGTCGTGATCGGCAGCGAACGCTGGCGTGAATCCGAACAAGGCCAGCAACGAACAGGCGAGTACAACGCGAATCGACATGGCGGTTCCCTGATGGCATCGGCGCCCCTGCGCCGGAAGCGCACGATTATGCGCCGCCACCATTCTTGCGCCCATGCCGAAAGTGCGATTTGCCGGCCGCAGGGTGTTAAATATTGTAATGAGCGACGATGCACTGACGATCTGGACCATCGGCCACTCGACGCGGACGGCCGCCGAGTTCCTCGACCTGCTTGCCGCCAACAAGGTCGAGGCACTCGCGGACGTGCGCCGTTATGCAGGATCACGCAAGTATCCGCAGTTCAATCCCGATCTGCTGCGCGCGGCGCTTGCGGACGTCGGCATCGAATATGTTGCGTTTCCGGAACTCGGCGGCCGTCGCCATCCGCGTCCGGATTCGCGCAACACGGTCTGGCGCAACGAGGCATTTCGCGGTTACGCGGACTACATGGAAACGCCGGAGTTTCACGCCGGAATCGAGCGGCTGCTGGAACTGGCACGGCGCAAACGCTCCGCTATCATGTGCGCAGAATCCGTGTGGTGGCGCTGCCATCGCTCACTGATCGCTGATTGGCTGAAATCGAACGGCATCGAGGTGCGGCATATCCTTGCTGCGAACAAAACCGAAATTCATCCCTACACGTCCGCAGCCAGGATCGATAATGGCGTATTGTCGTATGCAGCGGACGATTTGTTACACAATGGGAGCCGTCGGTCATGACCCAACGATTCAAGATCGGCGATCACGTCACCTGGAATTCGGAAGCCGGGTTCGTCAGCGGCACCATCATCCGCATCCACACGCAAGATTTCGACTACAAGGGCTACACGCACCGCGCGAGCGCGGATGATCCGCAGTACGAGATCAAGAGCGACAAGAGCGACCACATCGCCGCGCACAAGGGCAAGGCGCTGAGGAAATCCCCGTGACCGACTTTCCCAAAGACATCTACACCGAACCCGAACCCGATTCCGACACGCTCGCCAACCTGGGACCGCTGGCACCCATGGCCGGCATCTGGACCAGCGCGCAGGGGATGGACATCAATCCCAAAGCGGATGGCCCGGAACGGCAGCCGTACATCGAACGCATCGAATTGCAGCCGATCGATGCGCAGACCAACGGGCCGCAGTTGTTCTACGGGCTGCGCTACCACACCTACATCGTCAAGCCGGATGCGGTCGAAACCCTTCACGACCAGGTCGGCTACTGGCTGTGGGAACCGGCCACCGAGACGTTGATCCAGACCTTGTCGATCCCGCGCGGACAGACCGCGATGGCCGTGGGCCACGCTGACGCCAACGCGAAGTCATTTCGTCTGGAAGCGGTGCGCGGCTCGACCGTGAACGGCATCAGTTCCAATCCGTTTCTGGAATACGCGTTTCGCACCGATCGCTACACGATCACGGTTACTATCCACGACGACGGAACCTGGTCCTACGAACAGGAAACGGTGCTGATCATCCCCGGCCAGACGGAACCTTTCGCGCATACTGATCGCAACACATTGGTGAAGATCGGCGAACCCACGCCGAACCCGACCGCGCGCGGGACCTGAGACGATGGCTCATTTCTTCGATTCTTCCGGACTGCTGGCCCAGAACTCGCTGCCCGGCGCGGTATTTCTCGCCGTGCTGCTTTTCGCGCTGGCATCCGTGGTGGCCGTGCTGATCCGCAGGGGCGCGCGCCGTATCGAGCAACACCTGACCGACGTCACGGCTCTTGGCTTCGTCAGCGCCTTCGCGCAGTTGCTGACCTACCTGTTCGCATTCGTACTCTACGCGCACCTGATCCCTGCGCTGCGCGCCTTCGGCACGGCCTTGCTCGCCGGCGTGAGCGTCATCTCGGTGGTCGTCGGTGTCGCGGCGCAGAGCACACTGGGCAATCTGGTCGCCGGTTTTTGGCTGGTCCTGTCCGGGACGATTCGCGTCGGCGACAGCATCCACATGGCCTCGTCCGTGGGAACCTTCGACGCCACGGTGCGGCTGATCTCGCTCGGCTCCACCGTGCTCGTCGACGACCAGAACCGCGAGGTGATCGTTCCGAACGCCGTGATCATGGGCAGCGCGATCACCCGCGTTGGACGCGCACCGGAATCCTGAGCGGCGGCATGCCTGCCGTCACACTTTGTAACCGCGATGGATCGCGACGATGCCGGCAGACAGGTTGCGCACGTCCACGCGCGCGAAGCCGGTGGCTTCCATCATGTTTTTGAGCGTGGCCTGATCCGGATGCCTGCGGATGGATTCGGCGAGGTATTGGTAACTCTCGGCATCGCCCGCGATCATCGCGCCCAGGCGCGGCAACACCTTGAACGAATGGAAATCGTAGAGCGGCTTCAGGAATTCCGATTGCACCGCCGAGAATTCCAGGATCAGCACGCGTCCGCCGGGTCTGAGCACGCGCTGCATCTCGCGCAGTGCAGCGTCCTTATCGGTGACATTACGCAGGCCGAACGCGATCGTCACCGCGTCGAAACTTGAATCCGGGAACGGCAAGGACTCGGCATTCAATTGCGCGTAGGACAGATTGCGCACGAAGCCGCGATCCAACAACCGATCACGCCCGACGCGCAGCATGGCGGCATTGATGTCGCCGATCACCACCACACCACGCTCGCCGACCAATGGCACCAACGACGCCGCGATATCACCGGTACCGCCAGCGAGATCAAGCACGGCGTCGCCTTCACGCACACCCGAAGTCGCTGTGAACCAGCGCTTCCACAATCGATGCACGCCAAACGACATCAGGTCGTTCATCAGGTCGTATCTCGACGCGACCGAAGTGAACACGCGGCCGACGAGTTTTTGCTTCTCCGCGACCGGCACGTCGCGGTAACCGAAATGGGTGGTGGTGGGATCGCTCATGCGGGCCAGTCTAGCGGCTCAGCCCCGCCGCTTCGAGCGCGTCGAGATACGCCTGCCAGTTCGCGTCGTGCTTGACGCCCAGATCGTGCAGGACGTCCCAGGAAAAAATGCCGGTATCGTGGCCGTCGTCGAAGCGCAGCAGCACGCCGTAATGCCCGATCGGTTCGATCGCAACGATATTGACGTCGCGTTTTCCGGGCACGAGTACGCGCTGGCTCGGGCCATGGCCCTGCACCTCGGCGCTGGGCGAATGCACGCGCAGATATTCGCAAGGCAGTTTGAACGTCTCCCCCGTGTCGAAGCCGACTTCGAGCACGTGCGACGCACGATGCAGGGTGATCGCGGTGACGCGCGGACTCACGAGGCTGGCATCGCCTCGGGCGGCAACGGCACTGGCGGCATGCCGGCGATTTTCGCCAGCAGCAGCATGTACTGCGTGCCGAAACCGATCGAGCCGATGCCGGGGAATTCGTAGGCGCCGGTATCCGGATACCAGGTCGCGTTCGGGTCGACTTCCTGCAGGACCAGCGCGTCCGACTCGGCGCCGGCAAGGCGGCCGATGTAGCTGACTTCGCCGTTTTCGTCGTCAAGCATGTTGAGCGAGATCATCGGGGTGATGCGTGCCGCGGATTCGGCAATGGCCTGCCAGTCGTCGAGCCTGAAATCGGCGAGCTGCGGAATCTGCTCGCCGTTCAGTTGCAGCGCCTTCTCGACGAATTGCTTGCCCGGGTCCTGCTCAACCACGTCGATGTCGCCGACTGCGAGTGCGAGAAAGCCGTCGAAATGCATGGCGTCGCTGACTTCGGCGATCAGGCAGAACTCGGCAGCCAGGCCGATGACGAATCCGTGCACCCAGCCCGGCGAGATCTGCGAACGCGCGATCTGCACCGGCACATGGCTTTCCAGTGCCTCGCGCAGTTGCGCGCGCGTGCCGCGGCCGCGGAACTGGACGACATTGCCTTCGCGGTGGTGTTTGATCGGGGGCATGGCGCGAATTGTACCAATTCCAACAACGTCATTCCGGCAAGGATTGCCGGAATCCAGTTGCCATGGACGGCGAACACGATCGGCTCGCATTCACGTCCCTGTGTTCTGGATCCCGGCACTCCCTGCCGGGATGACGGGCAATCACAAAATGTATCGACTCAAGTCTTGATCTTTCACCAGCGCCGCCAGATGGCCGTCGACGTAAGCCGCGTCGATCGTATACTTTTTGCCATTCTCGCCCGGCGCCTCGAAGGAAATCGTATCGAGCAGGCGTTCAAGCACCGTGTGCAGGCGGCGCGCGCCGATGTTTTCGGTGCGTTCGTTCACGCTGAACGCGATCTCGGCCATGCGCTGCACGCCGTTGGCGGCGAATTCCAGGCTCACGCCTTCGGTGGCGAGCAAGGCGACGTATTGTTTGGTCAGCGCGTGATCGGGTTCGGTGAGAATGCGCTCGAAGTCCGCCGCAGTGAGCGCCGTCAATTCCACGCGGATCGGGAAACGTCCCTGCAATTCAGGGATCAGGTCCGACGGTTTCGCGAGCGAAAACGCGCCCGAAGCGATGAACAGGATGTGGTCGGTCCTGACCATGCCGTGTTTGGTCGAGACAGTGGAGCCTTCGACCAGCGGCAACAGGTCTCGCTGCACGCCTTCGCGCGAGACGCCCGCGCCGCTGAATTCGCCGCGCTGTGCGACCTTGTCGATCTCATCGATGAAGACGATGCCGTTTTGTTCGCAGTTGTCCAGCGCCTGCGCCTTGAGTTCCTCGTCGTTGACCAGACGCGACGCCTCCTCGTCGATCAGCAGCGGGCGCGCGGCCTTGATCGGCAGTTTGCGCTGCTGCGTCTTGTTGCCGGCAATCGAGGAAAACATTCCGCGCAATTGTTGCGTCATTTCCTCCATGCCCGGCGGCGCCATGATTTCCACGCCCACGTTCACCGCGGTTTCGATTTCGATTTCACGCTCGTCCAGCGCACCTTCGCGCAATTGCTTGCGCAGTTTCTGGCGCGTGTCCGAATCGCCGGTGTCGGGCTGCGACGGTTCGCTCATGAATCCGTGCAACTGGCGCTTGGGCAACAGCGCGTCGAGGATGCGTTCCTCGGCGCGATCCTGCGCCTGTTCACGCACCTGCGTCTTGGCCTGCTCGCGCGCCATCTTCACCGCGGCATCGGCGAGATCACGCACGATCTGCTCGACATCCTTGCCGACGTAGCCGACTTCGGTGAACTTGGTCGCCTCGACCTTGATGAACGGCGCGTTTGCGAGTGCAGCGAGGCGCCGCGCGATCTCGGTCTTGCCGACGCCGGTCGGGCCGATCATGAGGATATTTTTCGGCGTCACCTCGTTGCGCAGCGCCGGATCGAGTTGCATGCGCCGCCAGCGGTTGCGCAGGGCGATCGCGACCGCGCGCTTGGCCGCGTTCTGGCCGATGATGTAACGGTCGAGTTCGGTGACGATTTCGCGGGGAGTCAATTCGGACATCAAAGTTCTTCAATCGTGATGTTGTGGTTCGTGTAGATGCAGATATCGCCGGCGATCTTCAGCGCGCGTTCGACAACTTCGCGCGCGGACAGGTTCGAATTTTCCAGCAGCGCTTTCGCCGCTGCCTGCGCGTAAGGCCCCCCGGAACCGATCGCGATCAATCCGTTTTCGGGTTCGAGTACGTCGCCGTTGCCGGAAATCAGCAGGCTCGCCTCCTTGTCGGCCACCGCCAGCATCGCCTCCAATCGCCCGAGGCGCCGGTCGGTGCGCCATTCCTTGGCGAGCTCCACCGCCGCGCGCGTCAGGTTGTTGCCATGCTTGTCGAGCTTGGCCTCGAACAACTCGAACAGGGTGAACGCATCCGCCGTGGCGCCGGCAAAGCCGGCGATCACCGCGCCGTCCTTGCCGAGCCGGCGCAGCTTGCGCGCATTCGCCTTGGCAACGATGTTGCCGAGCGTGACCTGGCCGTCGCCGCCGATGACGACGCGGCCGCCACGGCGTACGCAGACGATGGTGGTGGCGTGGAAGGAGTCGGACATGGCAGCCTCGTGGTTGCGAACGTTTCCAGTTGCGGGCGGCGCGCCGCGATTGCAAGGGTCTCAGCTTTTGCGCCTGGCCCTTGGATGCGCCGCGTCGTAGACCTTGGCCAGATGTTGGAAATCCAGGTGCGTGTAAATCTGTGTGGTGCCGATGTCGGCGTGGCCGAGCAGTTCCTGCACGGCGCGCAGGTCGCCGGAGGATTCGAGCACGTGGCTGGCGCAGGAATGGCGCAACAAATGCGGATACACGCGCTTCCACACGCCCTGGTCCTTGGCGCGGCGTTTCAGGCGCGCGCGCACGGCTGCGGGTGTGAGCGGCTTGCCGAGGCGCCCGCACACCAGCGGATCTTCGGCGCCGGCATGATCCTGTTCGCGTAGGGCTTGCAGCGCGGCGATGGCCTTGCCGCCGACCGGCACGATGCGCGTCTTGCTGCCTTTGCCGATGACTCGGATCAACCCTTCGGCCATGTCCAGATCGCGCCAGCGCACCGAAGTCAGTTCCGACACACGCAGGCCGGATGAGTACAGCAGTTCGAACAGCGCGCGATCGCGCAGGCTTTCCGGGTCGTCGGTGGGAAAGTCGAGCAATGCGCCGACTTCGTCGACATCCAATACTTGCGGCAGCTTGCGTGGTGCCTTGGGCGAGCGCACGCCGATGGCCGGGTTGGTCGCGACTTCGCCTTCACGCGCGAGCCAGCGGTAAAAACTGCGATATGCCGACAACATGTCGCGCAGCGACCCGGGCGAGAGTCCACCACGATGCGACTTGGCGATGAACGCCTGGATCTGCTCGCCGCGCACGTCGCGCCAGCGCATCACATTTTGCGTTTCGAGAAATTCGCGCAATTGGCGTAACGAGCGCGTGTAGTTGGCAAGCGTCGCCGGCGAGTAGCGTCGTTCGTTGCGCAGGTAGGCGGCGAATCCTTCGACGCGCGTTTCTAGCCGCTCGCCGGCCATCGTCGTTACGAATACCTGGCAATCGCTGCGGCGATCGTTTCGGCGATCAGTTTCAGGAACACCGTGCCCATGCCGGGATGGAAGCGATGCGCGTCGCCACTGCCGATTGCGAGCATACCGACGTCGCCAACGGGCATCAGCACCGAAGAAAGCACTTCGTCTTTTTGTGCGCCGAAAAGGTAATCGAGTTTCTCCGGTTGCAGGCGTCCGCACAACGGTTCGCCACGCTTGAAGAACTCCGCAAACGCGGGCAGCACGGCCGCGCCGCCCGGCGCGAGCAGCAGCCAGTCCGCGGCGGGCAGATCCTCGCTCGTTGCACGAAACAGGACGAGGCGCACTTTTTCGGTGTTGAAATCTTCGGTCAAGACGGCGGCGACACGGCGCACGCTGTCGCCGAGCGTGCGTTCGCGCAGCAGCGCCATCGCCAGCGTATGCGTGCGGATCATGAGCTGCTCGTTGTCCTGCGCGATGCCAATCAGCTCGTGCAAGCGCCGATTCAATTCGCGCTTCTGTTCGCGCAGCACGTCGAGCTGGTAATGCGCGAGCGACGTGGAAGCACCCTGGTCGCGCGGCATGGCCAAAGTCAGCGCAATGTCGGGATATTCGCTCAGGAATTCCGGGTGCCGGCGCAGGAAACTCGCCACATCGGTGGGATTGAGTCCGTCCCTGGCCGTGGTATCGCTCATATGTCCATCTCTCCTTCGAATACGAATTGCGCCGGGCCGCGCATCCACACCGGCTTGCCCTCGCCCTCCCACTGGATTTGCAAGGTGCCGCCCGGCAATTGCACGGCAACATCGGCGTCGAGTTTGCCACGCCGGCGCAGGACTGCAACCGCCGCACAGGCGCCGCTGCCGCAGGCCAGCGTCGCGCCCGCGCCGCGTTCCCACACGCGCAGGCAAACGTGCGCGCGATCCAGCACTTGCGCAAAACCGACGTTGCAACCTTGTGGAAAATGCGGATTTGTGGATAACGCCACACCGAGCGTATCCAGCGGCGCAGTTGTCACATCGGCGAGTTCGATCAGCGCGTGCGGATTGCCCATCGACACGGCACCGAATTCGACGTCCGCATCGCCAACACGCAAGCGATACGGATCCGCGGCGGGCAGGCTCAGCGGAATATTCGCCGGCGCAAAACGCGGCACGCCCATATCCACGCGCACGTCGCCGTTATCGAGCAGTTCCACCGCGACCGGCCCGGACGGACTTTGCAGCCGTGTCATGCCTGTCTCGATCGCGCCGGCGCGATGCAGCCACGCCGCGACACAGCGCACGCCATTGCCACACTGCATGGCGCGCGAGCCGTCGGTGTTCCAGATGCCGTAGGCGAACGCGCAATCCGGACTGCGCGAAGGTTCGATCGTCAGCAACTGATCGAAGCCGACACCTGTGTGACGATCGCCGATATGCGCGATCTGCGTCGACGACAAATTGAGGGGATGCGCGCGGCAATCGATCACGACAAAATCGTTGCCGATGCCGTGCATCTTGATGAAACGCAACTTCACTGCGGGCCGGAATCCTGCGGCGACGCGGGCGTTGCCGCGGGTTGCTGCGGTTGAGCCTGCGGTTTCTGGTCGGGCATTACCAGTGGACCTTTATTGCCGCAGGCGGCGAGGAAGGCGCACAGCACGAGTAGCATCACGATCTGACGCAATCGCATGAGGAGTTCCGGGTCGGTTGAGACAGTGCAAGTATACCGGTTGCGCCTCAAGCGGAAGCGCCGGGCAATCGCTGCGGATGGCTGTACACCACATGCCGGCCGGGACGCAGGAAGCCGACCAGGGTCAGGTTGCTGGCGCGGGCCAGTTCCACGCCGAGCGCGGTCGGCGCGGAAATCGCCGCAAGCAGACCGATGCCGAGGCGCGCGCTCTTTACCACCAGCTCGTAACTGGCGCGGCTGGTGATGAGTACGAATCCGGCACGCAGGTCGGCGCCTTCACGGCTCAACGCGCCGAGCAGTTTGTCCAGCGCGTTGTGGCGGCCCACATCCTCGCGCACACGCACGATGTCGCCCGCGGGCGTTGCCCAGGCCGCAGCATGCGCGGCGCCAGTGCCGGCGTTGAGCGGCTGGCGTTGTGTCAGCGTCGTCAACGCGCGTTCGAGTGCGCCGCCTTCGAGCATCGGTCCATCTGCTACCTCCAACGGCGGTCGCAGCACATCTTCGAGCTGGCGGCTGCCACACAACCCGCAACCACTGCGCCCGGGCAGCGCGCGCGCGGATTCCGGCTGCGCGAGCATGGTCGCATCGATATCCACCACAAAACCTTCCAATCGTTCGCTGACCGACACGCCACGGATTTCCTCGGCGCTTGCAACGTGGCCTTCGCTCAAGGCGAAACCGCAGGCGAAATCTTCCAGATCGGACGGCGTTGCCATCATCACCGCACAGGCTGCGCCGTTGTAGCGAATCTCGACCGGCGCTTCTTCGACGAGCCAGTCCTCGCCATGCTGCGCCGTACCGTTCTGGCGAATGGATACGTTGCGGCGCGCCAAGCCGCCTGTCGTTGCTGCAACAGTGTCCTGCGCAGGTGCGCACGAAAGTTCGACCGGCATCATGTAACCGATCATAGACCGGCGACGCCGGGCGGACCACTCCACCGTCTCACGGTTGCGCCATAATCCGGCCAGGACGCGTAATCAGGCGGCTGTCATGAACGAGGATCGCAAGCCCAAGGTCGAGCCCTACACCGCGCCAGCCGGTGGCTGGGGTTCGGTGAAATCGGTGACGGAAATCCTGCGCCGCGAAAAGGTGCCGATTCCGTCAACGGTGAAAGAGCTGTGGCGGCAGAACAAGCCGCGTGGCTTCACCTGCGTGTCGTGCGCGTGGCCGCAGCCGGAAAAGCCACTGACCTTCGAATTCTGCGAGAACGGCGCCAAGGCCAGTGCCTGGGAATTGACCAGCCTGCGCACCACGCCGGAATTTTTCGCGCAGCACACCGTGACCGAGCTGCGCGGCTGGAGCGATTACGAACTCGAACAAAACGGGCGCCTCACGCATCCGCTGCGCTACGACTGCGCCAGCGACAAGTATGTCCCCTGCGCATGGAACGAAGCGTTCGCGGAAATCGGCGCCGAACTGAAAAAACTCGATCCAAAATCGGCGGTGTTCTACGCCTCCCGACGCGCGTCGCTGGAAACCAGCTACCTGTACGCGTTGTTCGCACGCCTGTACGGCCACAACAACCTGCCGGACAGCTCCAACATGTGCCACGAAGCCACCGGCGTCGCGTTGCGCCAGTGCATCGGCACTGCGGTCGGCACCGTGGTGCTGGACGATTTCACCAAGACCGATTGCATCTTCTTCTTCGGCCAGAACGCCGGCGTGAACAGCCCGCGCATGCTGCACGACCTGCAGAACGCGGCGAAGCGCGGCGTGCCGATCATCGTGTTCAATCCGGTGCGCGAACGCGGACTGGAGCGTTTTGCCAATCCGCAAAGTCCGTTGGAAATGCTCACGGGAAGCGAGACGAAACTCGCCACGCAATACCATCAGGTCAAGACCGGCGGCGACATCGCCGCGATCACCGGATTATGCAAAACCTTGCTGGCGCTGGACGACGCAGCGATGAAGAACGGCACACCGCGCGTGCTCGACACCGATTTCATCGCGCAGCACTGCCACGGCTTCGATGCGTTCGCCGATTTCGTACGCGCGCAGTCGTGGGCGACAATCGAAACCGATTCCGGCCTGACCCGCGCGGCGCTGGAAAGCGCCGCCGCGGTGTACGCCCAAGCGAATGCCGTGATCGGCGTCTACGGCATGGGACTCACCCAACATGTGCTCGGCGAATACAACATCTACATGGTTGCCAGCCTGCTGCTGATGCGCGGCAATCTCGGCAAGCCGGGTGCGGGCATCTGTCCCGTGCGTGGACATTCCAATGTGCAGGGCCAGCGCACGGTCGGCATCGCCGACGATCCCGCGTTGGTGCCACTGGATCGTCTCGCCGAGCAATACGGATTTTCACCGCCGCGCGAGCGTGGCCTGCACACCGTCGATACCTGCAAGGGCGTGCTCGACGGCAGCGTGCATGGCTTCATCGGACTTGGCGGCAATTTCCTGCGCGCGATTCCGGATCAGGAACGCGTGCAGGCGGCGTGGACGAAACTGCGTTTGACCGTGCAAATCGCGACCAAGCTCAATCGCACGCACCTGTTCAACGGCGAAGTCGCGTATCTGCTGCCGTGTCTTGGCCGCATCGAGCGAGTGCTGGAAAACGGCAAGGCGCAGGTGCTGTCGACAGAAGACTCCACCAGTTGCATCCACGCCTCGGTCGGCAAGGCGGAGCCCGCGAGCGCCGACCTGTTGTCGGAAACGCGCATCGTGGTTGAAATGGCCAAGGCCACGCTGGCGCCGAATCCGAACGTGCCGTGGGACACGTGGAGCAATGATTACGCGACGATCCGCGACGCGATCGAAGCGACGTATCCCGAGCACTTCCGCGATTTCAACCAGCGCATGTGGCAACCGGGCGGCTTCCATCGTCCCAACACGGCGCGCGAACGCATCTGGAAAACCAAAAGCGGCAAGGCCGAGTTCATCGCACCGCCGGCACTGGTCGCCACCGGTTTCGCCGATGCGCCAGGCCGCTTCCGCCTGATGACGATGCGTTCCAACGACCAGTTCAACACCACGGTTTACGGCTACGACGACCGCTTCCGCGGCATCCGCGGCACACGCGACGTGGTTCTGATGAACGCAGCCGACATCGCCAAGGCAGGCCTGCGCGATGGCCAGACGGTGAAGTTGGTGTCGGATGCCGGCGACGGCATCGCGCGCGAAGTTGCCGGCTTGAGTGTGGTCGCATTCGACATCCCGCGCGGCTGTATCGGCGGCTACTACCCGGAATGCAATCCGCTGATTCCGCTGACGCACCACACGCTGTTCAGCATGTTGCCAGCGGCGAAATCGGTGCCGGTGAGGGTTGTGGCGGAAGCGGTGGCTTGAGACTGCGGCGGCGTCGCAGCAAACGGAAATTACACCGCCGTCAGATTCGCATACGCCACCACCAGCCACTTCGCGCCGGCATTCTCGAAGTTCACCTGCACACGCGCATGCGCGCCGGAGCCTTCGGCATCGATCACGACGCCGTCGCCGAAGCTGGCATGGCGCACGTGTTGGCCGAGCTTGAGCGGCATGGCATCGCCGCCGTCATCGACGAAACGGCCGGCGTAAAACGGCCGCGATACCTGCACGCGCGGGCGCACCTCGTGCAGCAGTTCGCGCGGCAGCTCGTGCAGGAAGCGCGAGGGCCGGTTGTAGGTTTCGGCGCCGTGCAGGCGGCGCGATTCGGCGTAGGACAGCACGAGCGTCTGCCGCGCGCGGGTGATGCCGACATAGGCGAGGCGGCGTTCTTCTTCGAGGCGTCCGGGTTCGTCCAGCGATTTCTGGCTCGGGAACAATCCGTCTTCGAGTCCGGCGAGGAACACGACGGGAAATTCCAGACCCTTGGCCGAGTGCAGCGTCATCAACTGCACGCAGTCTTCCCAGGCCTCGCCCTGGCTTTCGCCGGCTTCGAGCGCGGCGTGCGCGAGGAACGCGGTGAGTTCGGAAAAACCCGCTTCGATGTCCTCGGCGTTGCGCTCGAAGCGGCTGGCGACGTTGACCAGTTCGTCGAGGTTTTCCACGCGCGATTCGGCGTTGCCGCGCGAATCGGCTTCGTAGTAATCGCGCAGGCCCGATTGCTGGATCGCGTGGTCGATCTGCTCGGCCAGCGCCAGCGGCGCATCACTGCCGAGGCAGGATTTTTCCAGCGCGGCGATCAGCTCGACGAATCCGCGCAGCGCATTTTTCGCGCGTCCAGCCAGCGCGCCGCCTTCGGCTTCGCTGCGTGCCGCATCCCACATCGACGCATTCGTCGCGCGCGCACGCTGGCGCAGCACATCGAGCGTGCGTTCGCCTATCCCGCGCGGCGGCGTATTGACGGCGCGCTCGAACGCCGCGTCGTCGTTGCGATTGGCAGTCAGGCGCAAGTACGCCAGCGCATCCTTGATCTCGGCGCGGTCGAAAAAACGCTGGCCGCCATAGACGCGATAGCGGATGTCGTGTTGGATCAGTTGTTCTTCGAAGTTGCGCGACTGCGCATTCGAGCGGTACAGGATCGCGCAATCGCTGGACTGGCCGCCTTGTTGCACATGTTCGCGGATGCGTTCGATGACAAAGCGCGCCTCGTCCTGCTCGTTGTAGGCGGCGTACAGCGCAATCGCCGTTCCAGCCTCGCCGGCTGTCCACAATTTCTTGCCGAGGCGTTGCGGATTGTTCGCGATGATCGCGTTCGCGGCTTTCAGGATGGTGCCGGTGGAACGGTAATTCTGTTCGAGGCGAATGGTTTTTGCGGATGGAAAATCGCGCAGGAAGTGCTGCACGTTTTCCACGCGCGCGCCGCGCCAGCCGTAGATCGACTGGTCGTCGTCGCCGACCACGAAGACTTGTCCCGTCTCACCCGCCAGCATGCGGATCCACGCGTACTGGATCGTGTTCGTATCCTGAAATTCGTCGATCAGCAAATGTCGCCAACGCTCTCGATAATGCGCGAGCAGGACCGGATCGTTGAGCCACAACTCGTGCGCGCGCAGCAGCAGCTCGGCGAAATCGACCAATCCCGAACGCTGGCAGGACTGCTCGTAGGCGCGATAGATATCGACCAGCGTTTTCGTCAGCGGATTGGACTGCGCCTGGAACGCATCCGGACGCTTGCCCTCGTCCTTGGCGGTATTGATGAACCATGCGGCCTGGCGCGGGGGAAAGCGCGACTCGTCGAGGCCCAATCCCGCGATCACGCGCTTGAGCAGGCGCAACTGGTCGTCGCTGTCGAGAATCTGGAACGTCTCCGGCAACTTCGCCTCGCGCCAGTGCTGGCGCAGCAGCCGATGCGCGATGCCGTGAAAAGTGCCGATGGAAAGTCCGCGCGTGCCTTGCGTGATAAGCGATTCGGCGCGCGCGCGCATCTCCCCCGCGGCCTTGTTCGTGAAGGTGACGGCGAGAATCGACCACGGCGAGGCATGTTCGACTTCGAGTAACCAACCGATGCGATGCGTGAGCACGCGCGTCTTGCCGGAGCCCGCGCCGGCGAGCACGAGGTAATGTCCCGGCGGCGCGCTGACGGCTTCGCGCTGGGCGGGATTCAATCCATCGAGAAGGTGGGATACATCCATCCGCACATTGTACGGGCTGGCGTAGAATACGCGGCCCTTCGCATACGCTGCGCCATGTCCGTTTCCGCCGTCCGCAAGCACGAAATTGACGCCAACAAACTGGCCAAGCGCCTGCGCCGTCAGTGCGGGCAGGCGATCGCCGATTTCAACATGATCGAGGATGGCGACCGCGTGATGGTGTGTCTGTCCGGCGGCAAGGATTCCTATACGCTGCTTGCGCTGCTGCGCCAGTTGCAGGCCAAGGCGCCGGTGCGTTTTGAACTCATCGCCGCGCATCTGGATCAGAAGCAGCCCGGCTACGACGCAAACGTGCTGCCGAATTATTTGCGCAGCATCGACATGCCATTCCAGATCATTGAGCAGGACACTTACAGCGTCGTGAAGCGCGTCGTGCCGGAAGGCAAAACCATGTGCGGCCTGTGCTCGCGCCTGCGCCGCGGCGCGCTGTACAACTTCGCCGAACGCGAAGGCTTCACCAAGATCGCGCTCGGCCACCATCGCGACGACATCGTCGAAACCCTGTTCCTGAACCTGTTCCATCACGCCACATTGAAGGCGATGCCGCCGAAGCTGCTATCCGACGACGGCAAGCATGTGGTGATTCGCCCGCTTGCGTATTGCAAGGAAGACGACATCGTCGAATATGCGCACCAGCAGCAATTTCCGATCATGCCGTGCAACCTGTGCGGCTCGCAGGAGACGCTGCAACGCAAGGCGATCAAGCAGATGCTGGCCGAATGGGAACGCAAAACGCCCGGGCGCGTGGAAAACGTTTTCCGCGGAATCGGCGCGATCGCGCCTTCGCAGCTGGCCGACCGCAAGCTGTTCGATTTCGCATCACTTGGCAGCCGGGGCGGCGATCGCCATGACGATGCCGCATGGCTGCTCGGCGACAACGCCGCCGAATAATCTTTCTCACATCCCGGATCTCTCGCATGACGTGGTTTCGCAACCTCACGCTGTTTCGTTTCTCTGAAAAAACCGCCAAATCGCTCAAAGGCATCGAGGACAAACTCGACAAGCACCGCCTGCGCACGCCCGGACCAATCGAGCTGGCGACCCACGGGTTCATCTCGCCGTTTGGGCGAGGCGAGGAAGTTTTGACCCATAAGGTCGGCGATTTCATTCTCTTGAACGTCGCCCATGAGATCCGCTTGCTGCCAAATTCGGTAGTTAACGATGAATTGTCGGCACGTTTGAAGAAGATCACCGAGAAAGAAGGAAGAAAGATCGGTTCCAAGGAGCGCAAGCGCCTGAAGGACGAAGTTCTGACCGAGCTGCTTCCCCGTGCATTCACGAAAATGTCGCGAACTGCCTGCTATCTGTCGTTAAAATCCGGCTTCGCCGTTCTGGATACTTCCAGCCGAAAATCCGCCGAAGAAGCAATAAGTCAATTGCGTCAAGCACTTGGCAGCTTTCCGGCGGTTCCGATGGCGCCGGGGGAATCGCCGCGCCGCGTAATGACGGACTGGCTGATCCATGGCAAGCTACCTGCGGGTCTGGTGCTTGGCGACGAATGCGAACTGCGCGACCCGGCCGAATCCGGCGCCGTGGTGCGCTGCCGCCGCCAAGACCTTGAAACCGATGAAGTCCGCGAGCATCTAAAGTCTGGAAAGCAGGTGTTCGCACTCGGTTTGACCTACGAGGACCGCGTGAGCTTCACCCTTGGCGAAGACCTCGCCGTGCGCAAGTTGCGCTTCCTCGATGTAGTGCAGGACGAACTGGAAACTTCCGGACGCGACGCGGAAGCCGGTGAGTTAAACGCGACGTTCGCCCTGATGACATTGGAAATCGAGCGCCTGCTGCAGAAGTTGGATGAGTGGTTCGGTTTGCCCCGGCCGGACGACAAATAACGCAGGCGCACCGGGGCGGGATGAAGACATGACCGTCGCGGAAAATCAAAACTATCTGGAACTGGCCACGCCGGATGGCGAAACCATCAAGGTACTGCGCCGCGCGCATCCGCGCGCACGCCGCCTGCGCCTGACCGTCACCTCGGGCGGCGCGCAGGTGTCGTATCCGCAGGGCACGCATCCGGCGCAGGTGTTCGCGTTCCTGCGCAAGCATGCGAACTGGCGCGAGCGCAAACTCGACGAATTGGCGGACGCCGCTGCGCTGCCACCGCCGCTAAAACCTGGCGCGCCGACCGTGCTGCCGCTGCGTGGCGAAACCACGCGCCTGCAATGGCGCGATGGCGCGTATCCGCATATCGAACTCGCGGACGAGCGCCTGATCCTGTCGCTGCCCAAACCGCACAACAAGCAGACCCTGCCCGCCGCGCGCGGATTGCTGCATTCGTTCTTGCACGCGCAGATTCGCCGCGACGTGTCGCGACACCTGGCGCGCTACACCGGTGAACTCGGCCGCGCGCCGAGCGGTATCCGCATCAAGCCGTTGAAAAGTTTGTGGGGCAGCCTCGACACGCGCGATCGCGTCACGCTCGATCTCGCGCTTGCGCTCGCGCCGCCCGAGGCGCTGCGTTACGTGGTCGTCCACGAGCTGTGTCACCTGCGCGTGCGCAATCATTCGCCGCGATTCTGGGATCTGGTCGGCTCGCTCGATCCGGATTGGCGAACGCAGCGTGATTGGCTCAAGGCCAGCGGGCAGGCGTTGAAGGCGGAACTTGCCAGGTTGATCGCGTCTTAAGCCGCCGCGGCGCGGAATTTCAGCAGCGCGTCGGCCACCGGCTGCGGATTTTCCATGTGCAGATGATGCGTGCCGGCAAGGCGCGCGACTTCGATGCCAGCCACCTGGGCGATGCGGGCATCCATGGCCGCCCGCGGCATGTAGGGTTGCTCGGGTTGCGCCGCGATCAAGCCGGTCGGTGCACGGATATCGCGCAGCACGGCAAGAATCTGTTCCTCGACATAACGCACCGGCGACGCAAGCAGCAGGCGCGGATCGGTGGACCAGGTGAGGCCGCCGTCGGCCGGTTTGACGCCGCGTTCAACCAGCGCCCGCGCGGCCGCATCCGACAAATCGCCCGCACGCATTCGCGCAGCAACCGCCTGATCGAGATCGGCGAACACGCGCGGCGCCTTGGTGTTCGCGTTGGCGCGTTCGGTCAACGCGCGGCCGAGTTGCTTGCCTGCGTCGTCTACCGCGCCGGTGATCGGGCCGAGACCTTCGATCAACAGCAGGCGTTCGACGCGCTGCGGCAACGCGCCGGCAATCATGCTCGCGGCGGCCGCGCCCAGCGAATGGCCGAGCATGCCGAAGCGCGTCCAGCCCAACGCGTCCGCGGCAGCTAGCACGTCGCTCAGATAATCGACATAGTGGTACCACGCGCCCGCAGGCCGCCACTGCGAGCGGCCGTGGCCGGGAAAGTCCAGTGCCACAATGTGGAAATGTCCACAAAGCAACGTCGCGAGCGCGTCGAACGAGGCCGCGTTGTCCAGCCACCCATGCAATGCAAGTAGGTTCGGCAATGCCGGATCGCCCCATGCGCGCGCAGCAATGCGTAGTCCGGGCAAAGCCAGCTCGATCTCACGCACCCGCATTGATCCATCCTTGCGTATGGCGACGGATCAGGCTTGTCATCAGGCGCACCTGCGCGGCGGAATCGTTCAGTGCCGGGATGTAATCAAGACGTTGTCCGCCCGCTGCAAGAAATTGTTCACGGCCGAGTATCGCGATTTCCTCCAGCGTTTCCAGGCAATCGACCGCAAATCCCGGGCACAACACCTGCACATGACGCACGCCGGATTGGGCGAGTTGCGCCAGCGTCGCGTCGGTGTACGGCGCAAGCCACGGCTCGCGTCCGACGCGCGACTGGAACGTGATGGCAAGATCGGATTCAGCCATGCCGAGGCGTTCGCGCAACAGATTCGCGGAGGCCAGGCATTGATCACGGTACGGATCGCCCATGCTGACGTAACGCTCTGGAATTCCGTGAAATGAAAGCAACAGGCGCTCGCCGCGACCGTGCGTGAACCAGTACTTTTCCACGCTAGCCGCCAGTGCCCCGATGTAATCCGGAGCGTCGTGGTAATCGGCAACGGTGCAGATTTCGGGTACGCGCCGCTCCGCGCGCAGCGCAGCGAAGACCACGTCCAGCGCCGCTGCCGTGGATGTGGCCGAGTACTGCGGGAACAAGGGCAACACCAGAATCCGCTGCGCCCCATCATTGACCAAGGCACGAATCGCTTCGGGAATTGCGGGTTCGCCATACGTCATTGCCGCAACGACGCGCAATCCGGCCATCGCCGGATCCACGCCCAGCTTTTTCGCCAACGCCATCGTGTTGACCAGCAGTGGGGAACCTTGCGGCGTCCAGATTTTCGCGTAGGCGCGCGCTGATCGTCGCGGACGAAGGCGCAGGATGACGCCATGCAGGATCGGCCACCACAGCCAGCGCGGGTAGTCGATTACGCGGCGGTCGCTCAGGAATTGCGCAAGGTATATGCGCACGGCGGGCACCGTGGGCGCCGAAGGCGTGCCCAGATTGAGCAGCAGCACGGCGATCGCCGGAGAAGGTTTCCGACCCGAATCAGACATGATGGGTAACCACGACTCCCCGGCGACACACTGAAAACCCAATATCTTGGGCAATCGGACGGCGAAAAACCATAGCGATTGGGGCCATCCGGGCCAATTTCCCGACAGTGTAGCATCGTCGCGCCAAAGCTTTGTTTTTCCTTGGGTTCACTGCTAGACTCGCGTGGCCATGTCCTCGACGATGTGGCAGACGATTACTACAAGAACTTATAAGAGAACATCGCATGCCCCTGCGCGCACTTCTTGCAGCGCTCGTGCTTGGCGTCTTCGCCAGTCAGGCACGCACCGCCGATCTCGTCGGTTACGGCGAGGCATTCAATGTGCTCTACAGCATCGACCTGACGACGAACACCGCCGTGCAGATCGGCAGCGCGGGTACGATCGGCGGCCAGCAAATCGCCAATATCGAAGGCCTGACGTTCAGTCCCGGCGGCGTGCTCTATGGCGTGTCGGATGCAGGTGCAACAAAAACCCTGCTCACGATCGACAAGACAACGGGCATCGCGACCGCAATCGGCGCCCTGAACACGGGTTCCAACAACCAGCTTGATCTCGGCCTTGCGTTCACTTGCGATGGCAAGTTGTGGATGTCGGCGAGTACCGGTCAGTTCTGGAGCGTGGATCCGGCAACCGCAAACGCCACCTTGCTGGGCAATCTCGGCGTCAAGCTCACCGGCCTTGCCGCGCGCGGTTCGTTGCTGTTCGGCACCGGCAGTCAGGGCAACAACAATTTGTATTCGATCGATCCGGTCAAGCCTTCGGCAACCCAGATTGGGAGCTATCAATCCACGGACTACGTCACGACGGTCAGCCCGGGCTTCGATGCAACTGGACAGTTGTGGGCCGTTCTCGACTACGTTCCGCCGCAACCAGGCAACACTGCGGTAGCCGCCTGGAGCGACCTGGCCAAGCTGTCGGTGACTACCGGCGCGCTTTCGAACCTGGGCAGCATCACGCCGCCACGCCCGATCGACACCAAATCGCTGGCCTACAACAACCTGTACCAGATCGGCCTCAAGGGTCTGGCGATTCCGTCCGGAATCTGCGCTGCGACCGCCACGAACTCGCCGACACCCGCGCTTTCCTGGCGTGGAATCCTCGCCTTGATCGTATTGCTCGCGCTTGTCGCCGGAACTCGACTGCGTCGCTGGCGTCCAAGCCTTTGATGCGTGGCCGTGCCGGCCGCGCCCGGCTCTTCGAAGGAATCCATTGATGTCACGCTGGATCACCCGGCTTGCCGCCTGTGCGGCAATGCTCATCGCCATGACCTTTTCTCCCGCCCACGCGGGTGAACAGGAAACAGCGCGCGCCAACAATGCGGTGCGCGTACTCAAGCAAATCATGCAGGCGCCGGACAGCCGAATCCCCGGGCATCTGCTGCGTGACGCCTACGCGGTCGCCGTGATTCCCGACGTGATCAAGGCCGGACTGATCATCGGCGGACGCCACGGTTTGGGCCTGTTGTCGGTGAAGACGCCGAACGACGTCTGGAGCAACCCCACGTTCATCGGCATGACCGGCGGCAGCATCGGCTTCCAGGTCGGCGTGCAGTCGACCGACGTAATCCTGATTTTCCGCACCCAACGCGGCGTGGATTCGATCGTGCACGGCAAGTTCACGCTCGGCGCCGACGCCTCGGTCGCGGCCGGGCCGGTCGGGCGCTCGGCCAACGCGGCCACGGACGCGCAATTGCGCGCGGAAATCTATTCGTATTCGCGTGCGCGCGGCCTGTTTGCCGGCGTCGCCCTCGACGGCTCGGTGCTGTCCATCGACAATACTGCCAATCAGGCGGTGTACGGCGAAGGCATCACCCCGCGGCGCATCTTCGAAGGCGGGCTGGGCAATGTGCCGGATGCGGTCGTGGATTTCCGCGATCGGCTGGAGGAGTACACTGCCCGCTAGGGAGCCTTTGGATATTCCGCTGCGCACGCCGCTGTCGGCGGTGCGGCATCCCGTACGTTGAATGACGCACACTTGACAGTTTCGGAGCACGAACATGGGCGGTTTGAGCATTTGGCATTGGATCATCATCGTCGTCGTGGTCGTGCTGATCTTCGGCACCAAGAAACTGCCGAACATCGGCGGCGACCTGGCTTCGGCGATCAAGAATTTCAAGAAAGGCATGCAGGACGACGACAAATCCACGACCGAGCAGTTGAAGGCGGACCCGCCGACGGCGCAAAACAGCCAGAACGCCGGCGACGAAACCGACACCAAGTCGCCGTAAGCACGCCATGTTTGATATCGGCACCGGCGAACTGGCGCTGATCGCGGTCGTCGCCCTGCTTGTACTCGGGCCCGAGCGCCTGCCCAAGGCCGCGCGCACTGCGGGCGCACTCGCGCGACGCGCGCGTGCAAGCTGGCAGAACGTGCGCGCCGAGATCGAACGCGAACTCGCTGCCGAAGAACTCAAGCAATCGATCAAGCGCGGACTCGACGAGGCGAACCCGAGCGCCGACATCAGCGCGGCGCTGCGCGACGCCGTACACGGCCCCGCCAAGCCGCCCGAGCCACCGGCAACAACCGATGGACAGCACTGAATCCCGACCGCCAGAACCGGATCAGGCGCAGGAACAATCCTTCATTTCGCACCTGATGGAACTGCGCGCACGCCTGCTCAAGGCGATCGCAGCAGTGCTTGTCGTGCTGCTGGCACTGCTGCCATTTTCCGACCGACTCTACCATTTCATCGCCGAGCCGCTGTTGCAGCGCTTGCCGCCCGGCGCACACATGGTCGCGATCGAGGTGGCTTCGCCCTTCGTCACACCGCTCAAGCTGGCCGCAGTCGCCGCGCTCGTGCTGGCCATGCCGATCGTCCTGTACCAGCTGTGGCGTTTTGTCGCACCCGGCCTGTACCGCCACGAAAAGAAGCTGGCCCTGCCGTTGCTGGTGGCCAGCATCGTGATGTTTTACCTCGGCTGCGCGTTCGCCTACTTCCTGGTCCTGCCGAAAGTGTTCGTGTTCCTGCTCGGCATCACGCCCGAGGGCGTGTCGATCATGACCGATATCGGCAAATACCTGGATTTCGTGCTCACGATGTTCCTGGCCTTTGGCGTTTGCTTCGAGGTTCCGGTCGCGGTTTTCCTGCTCGCCTTGCTCGGTTGGGTCAGCGCCGATCAACTGTCCCGGCAGCGCCCGTATGTCGTGCTTGGCGTGTTCGTGCTGGCCGCCATCCTGACCCCGCCGGATGCCCTGTCCATGCTCATGCTTGCGATCCCGATGTGCCTTTTGTACGAAATCGGCGTGCTTGCCGTGCGCCTGTTCGTGCGCCGCGCAACGCCGCGTCCTGATAAGGCGCCGCGTGGCTGAAGCGGACATCAATCGATCCCGTTCGTGCTGGTGTCGCGTTGTCTTTTGCGGCTTTCTGGAATAAACTCATTTGCCGCATTTGACACATTTTCCACTTCCCCGAACACCCCGAACAGGAGTCCATCCACATGGCAAAAAATGAAGATACACGCGACGCCAGTCTGCGCGTGTCGAAGAAGACACGCGACAGTCTGAAGGCCGCGGCGGCCGTCGCCGGCCGTCCCTTGTACGACGTCACCAACGAAGCCATCAACAACTATCTCGCCTCGGTCAAGGCGGGCGGTGCGCGCAAAGGCAAGAAGTAAACTTTTCCACTTCGTCCGCGTTCCGGTTTCCGTCGAACGTGGCTGCAACAGCAGAACGGCCCGCATGGGCCGTTTTCGTTTTCTGCCGTTTACACTTGCCGCCGGATCAATTTCGAACCAAGCGCGCAAATCGCCGCAGAATCGACTTGGCCTGCGGCGTGGATCGCACCTCACGCAGCAGCGCCGGCACGTCGAAATCCTCGTCGACCAATGCGCCGTCGCGCGCGCGGATGTAGGCGCGCATTTCGCGTGCGCCAAACTCGGGGTGGAACTGCAAACCCCAGGCGCGCGGCGCGAAACGCACGGCCTGACAGGAATCCAGCGACGAGCGCGCCAGCACCACGGCATCGCGCGGCGGTTCGAGTACGGATTGCAGGTGCGTCGCCTGTGCGTCGAAAGCCAAAGGTGACGAACCCAATAGCGCATCCTGCGCGGATACCGGCAAGCGCCGGATGCTCACGCTGCCCATTTCACGCCCGTGCGGGTTGTAGCCAACGCGACCACCGAGCGCATGCGCCAGCAACTGGTGGCCATAGCAGACGCCAAGCACGGGGATATCCGCTTCGATCGCGCGACGCAACCAGCGCGCCGTGGTTTCGCTCCATTCAAGGCGGTCAGTCACCATCGCGCCGGAACCGGTAATGACGACACCAGAAACGGAGCGTGGCGGCGGCAGTTGCACGCCGCGATCCACGCGCGCGACACGGGTTTGGCGGGCGGATAATCCCAGACCGCGCCGAAACCATTGCGCGAAATCACCAAGTTGCCGGCGCACCGCCGGAATCGCTGAACCAGTCTGCACGATCAGCAGTTTCATGTTTCTATCGGCGGCAGCACGCCGACGACTTCGGCGATCGTCGTAACACCCCGCGCAACCTGTTGCGCGGCGCTCACGCGCAGGGGCCGCATGCCTTCGGCGAGCGCGGTTTCGCCGAGCCTGGCGAGATCGAGGGAGGACTGGATCATCTGCCGCAGATTCGGCGAGATACGCATCATCTCGTAGATGCCGGTACGGCCGAGAAAACCGGTGTTGCGGCATTCCAGACAGCCGACCGGCGCGAACACGCGCGGCGGCGGCGGCAGCCGCCAACGATGCACCAGCGCGTCCCAGCCGTGTGCGTCCAGCGGCGCTTCGACCTTGCAGTGCGGGCACAAGGTGCGCACCAGGCGCTGGGCGACCACGCCGGCAAGCGTGGACTGGATCAGGTAGTGCGGCGCGCCCAGATCGAGCAGGCGCGACAACGCGCTCGGCGCGTCGTTGGTGTGCAGCGTCGACAGCACCAGGTGTCCGGTCAGCGAGGCCTGGATCGCCATCTGCGCGGTTTCCAGATCGCGTATTTCGCCGATCATGATGATGTCCGGATCCTGGCGCATCAGCGTGCGCACGCCGGCGGCAAAATCCAGATCAATCGCCGGCTGCACCTGCATCTGGTTGAACTCCGGCGACACCATTTCGATCGGATCTTCGATCGTGCACAAATTGATGTCGGGTGTGGCCAGATGCTTGAGCGTGGAATACAGCGTCGTGGTCTTGCCCGAACCGGTCGGGCCGGTCACCAGAACGACCCCGTGCGGACGCTCGACCATTTGCCGCCAGATCGCTTCTTCCTCGGTCGAAAAACCAAGCTGACGGAATTCCTTGACCACGATGTCCGGGTCGAAAATGCGCATCACGACTTTTTCGCCGAACGCGGTCGGCATGGTCGACAAGCGCATTTCCACCTCGCGGCCTTCGGCCGAACGCGCCTTGATGCGACCGTCCTGCGGCCGGCGCTTTTCGGCCAGATCCATGCGCCCTAGAATCTTCACGCGCGAAGTCACCGCGACCATCACCGGCGTCGGCAACTCGAACACCTTGTGCATCACGCCGTCGATGCGGAAGCGGATCGGGCTCATGTCGCGGCGCGGTTCGAGATGAATGTCGGATGCGCGCTGGTCGAACGCGTATTGCAACAGCCAATCGACGATGTGCACGACGTGGCGATCGTCCGCGCCGATGTCGCCAGCCTTGCCCAGTTCCAGCAGCTGTTCGAAATTCAAGATCGCGCGGCCATCCGGACCGCCATCCAGCTTGGCGTCGCGGGCTTTCTGGATCGATTTCTGCACGCCGTAGAACTCGGCAAGGTACCGATTAAGATCAATCGGACTGACCACCACGCGCTGGATGTCGCGGCGCAGGATGTGGCCGAGGTCCGCCACCCAGCGTGTGTCGAACGGTTCGCTGGTCGCGATGACGACTTGCAAGGGACCTGCCGCCACCGGCAGGATGCGGTAGCGCCGCGCATAGTCGTGCGAGACGACCTGGGTCACCGCCGCCGCATCGATTTTCATCGGATCGATTTTCAGGTACGGCAGGTCCGCCTTCTCCGCCAGCCATTGCGTGAGCACTTCCAGACTCAGCGGTTTTTTGTCCTGCGGATTGGTCAGCTTCTGGTTCGCGATCAGCGCAATCGGATGCAATTCCAGCTTGCCGCGCACGCTGCGACCGTCGGCGCGCGTCTTGAGCAAGTCCGCTTCGTTGATCAGGCCGTCCTGCTTGAGCGCAGCCAGCACACTGTCCAGATCCAGCCGCCGGTGCAGCCCCAGCGGTGGCGCTTCCGATACTTCGAATTTCGGGCGTTGCGGTACGGTGGCCATGCACTACCTTCTCTAAAATCAGGCCCTGCGCCGCTATACTAACGCGCTTTGCGCAACGAGCCGTATTCCATGCCGGGCCCGACTTTCCAGGACGTGATCCAGACCCTGAACCGCTACTGGGCGGAACAAGGCTGCGCGCTGATCCAGCCGCTCGACACCGAAGTCGGTGCCGGCACGTTTCATCCCGCCACGTTCCTGCGCGCGCTCGGACCGGAACCGTGGGCCGCGGCCTATGTGCAACCTTCGCGCCGGCCTACCGACGGTCGCTACGGCGAAAATCCGAACCGCCTGCAGCATTACTACCAGTATCAGGTCGTGATGAAGCCCAATCCCGACAACATACTGGATTTGTACTTCGGCTCGCTCAAGGCGCTGGGCATCGATCCACTCGTCCACGACCTGCGCCTGGTCGAAGACAACTGGGAATCGCCGACGCTCGGGGCCTGGGGCCTGGGCTGGGAAGTGTGGCTCAACGGCATGGAAGTCACCCAGTTCACCTACTTCCAGCAGGCGGGTGGGCTGGAATGCAGACCGGTGACGGGCGAAATTACGTATGGCCTCGAACGTCTGGCAATGTACCTGCAAAACGTCGACAACGTCTACGATCTTGTCTGGACGGTAGCGCCGCATGGAACGGTTAGATATGGGGACGTGTTCCATCAGAACGAGGTCGAACAGAGCACCTACAACTTCGAGTACGCGAACGTGCCGGAGCTGCTGCACTGGTTCGATGTGTGTGAAGGCGAGGCCAAAAAACTGGTCGAACTCGGCCTGCCACTGCCGGCCTACGACCAAGTCTGCAAGGCTTCGCACAGCTTCAACCTGCTCGACGCGCGCCGCGCGATCAGCGTGACCGAACGCCAGCGTTACATCCTGCGCGTGCGCACGATCGCGCGCGCGGTGGCCGAGGCCTACGTCGCCAAGCGCGAAGAACTGCGCGCGGGCAAGGAGGCAGCGTGATGTCCGATCCGAAACCGCTGCTGATCGAAATCGGCACCGAGGAATTGCCGCCGAAGGCGCTGGACGAACTCGCCGCCGCATTCGCCAA
>OEIU01000092.1_pt1 | contig 87589 bp, 61 predicted proteins | sample 1539221 | NCBI WGS metagenome assembly OEIU01 (sample SAMN03792071, study PRJEB22550) | activated sludge metagenome | feature: wastewater treatment plant; material: activated sludge; isolation source: Wastewater treatment plant of a petroleum refinery complex | place: Argentina: Zarate | collected...
GTCGGCTCGTCGAGCACGTAGCACACGCCCTGCAGGTTGCTGCCGAGCTGCGCCGCGAGGCGGATGCGCTGCGCCTCGCCGCCCGAGAGCGTCGGCGCCGCGCGATCGAGCGTCAGATAGCCGAGGCCGACCTGCTGCAGAAAGGCGAGCCGGCTCGCGATCTCGGCGATCACGTCGCGCGCGATGCCCGTCTCGCGCGCGGTCAACGCGCCCTCGGCCTGCAGGCCGCGAATCCAGGCGCCGGCGGCGGCGACCGAATCGGCAGCGACGGCGCCGATCGCGCGGCCGTCGAAGGTCACCGCGCGCGCCGCGGCGTTCAGCCGCGTACCCTCGCACTCGGGGCACGGCGTATCGGCGACGCCTTCGACCTCGATCTCCTCGGACGGAAAGCTCTGCTCGCGGCCGTGGCCGTCGTCTTCGCGGATCGAATCGTCGTACGCCTTGCGCTGCTCGCGCGTCAACGCGAGGCCGGTGCCGACGCAGCCCGGGCACCAGCCGTGCTTGCTGTTGTAGCTGAACATGCGCGGGTCGAGCTCGGCGTAGCTCGTGCCGCAGGCCGGGCAGGCGCGCTTCGTCGAGAAGACCTTGACGCGGCCGATCGCCGCCGTCGGCGCGCCCGCTTCCATCGCCTGCGCCAGGCCGTCGAGCGGCGCGAGCAGGTGCATCACGCCCTTGCCGAGCTCGAGCGCGCGCGCGAGCAGCGCGCGCAGCGCGGCTTCGTTCCCGACGCCGACGACGATGTCGCCGACCGGCAGCTCGAGCGTGTGCTCCTTGAAGCGATCCAGCCGCGGCCACGGATCGACGCTCAGGAACTCGCCGTCGACGCGCAGGTGCGTGTGGCCGCGCGCCTTGGCCCACTTCGCGAGGTCGGTGTAGACGCCCTTGCGGTTGACGACGAGCGGCGCGAGCAGGCCGACGTGCTCGCCGCGGTGCCCGCCCTGCTCGGGCGGCCGCAGCAGTTGCGCGGCGATGCTCTCGGCGCTTTGCGGCCGCACCGGCGTGCCGTCCTTCGTGCAGTGCTGCAGGCCGAGCTTCACGTAGAGCAGACGCAGGAAGTGCCAGACCTCGGTGGTGGTGGCGACCGTGCTCTTGCGCCCGCCGCGCGAGAGCCGCTGCTCGATCGCGACCGTCGGCGGGATGCCGTACACCGCATCGACCTCGGGCCGCCCCGCCGGCTGGACGATGCTGCGCGCGTACGCGTTGAGCGACTCGAGGTAGCGCCGCTGCCCCTCGTTGAAAAGGATGTCGAACGCGAGCGTGCTCTTGCCGGAGCCGGAGACGCCGGTGACGACGTTGAAGCGGCCGCGCGGGATCGCGACGTCCATCGCCTTCAGGTTGTGCTCGCGCGCGTTGACGATGCGGATCGCCTCGTCCTCGACCGCACGGCGGCGGCGCGTGAAGGCGCTTTGCAGCGGCAGCCCTTCTTCGGCCCGATGCGCGTGCAGCGCCTGCTCGTAGTCGCGCAGCGCCTTGCCGGTGTGCGACGCGGCATGCGCCTTCACGTCGTCGGGCGTGCCGGTGCAGACGATCTCGCCGCCGGCGTCGCCGCCCTCGGGGCCGAGGTCGACGATCCAGTCGGCGGCCCGGATGACGTCGAGATTGTGCTCGATGACGATCAGCGAATGCCCGGCGGCGAGCAATTTCCTGAGCGCGCGCATCAGCTTGGCGATGTCGTCGAAGTGCAGCCCGGTCGTCGGCTCGTCGAACAGGAAGAGCCGCCCCTTGCGTGCGATCGCCTGGCGCGACGCCGACGCCTCGGCCGCCGTCTCGGCGAGGAAGCCGGCGAGCTTCAGGCGCTGCGCCTCGCCGCCCGACAGCGTCGGCACCGGCTGGCCGAGCTTGACGTACTCGAGGCCGACATCGACGATGGGCTGCAGCACACGCAGCACCTCGCGGTCGTCGCGAAAGAGGTTCACCGCTTCGCTGAAGGTGAGTTCGAGCACATCGGCAACGCTCAGATCTTTCAGCAAGTCATTCGGCAATCGACGGTCGATCTTCACGTCGAGGACTTCGCTGCGATAGCGTCGGCCGTCGCAGTCCGGGCAGCGCAGGTAGACGTCGGAGAGGAACTGCATCTCGACGTGCTCGAAGCCCGAACCGCCGCACGTCGGGCAGCGGCCGTCGCCGGCGTTGAAGCTGAACGTGCTCGCGCCGTAGCCGCGCTGCGCTGCCAGCGGCGTCTGCGCGAAGAGCTTCCTGATCTCGTCGAACGCGCCGACGTAGCTCGCCGGGTTCGAGCGCGTCGTCTTGCCGATCGGCGACTGGTCGACGAAGACCGCGTCGGTCAGCCAGTCCGCGCCGAGCAGCGCGTCGTGCGCGCCGGGCGTCTCGGTCGCCTTGCCGAAGTGGCGCGCGAGCGCGGGATAGAGCAGGTCCTGCATCAGCGTCGATTTGCCCGAACCCGAGACGCCGGTGACGCAGACCAGGCGCTGCAGCGGCAGCTCGACGGTGAGGTTCTTCAGGTTGTGCTCGCGCGCGCCCTGCACGATGAGCTTCGGCGTCGCGTCGTCGATTGGCCGGCGCAGGCCGATGTCGACCTGCTTGCGCGCGCCAAGGTAGTCCCCCGTCAGTGTCGGCGCGCGGCGCGCGGCGTCGGGCGTGCCGTCGAAGACGATGCGCCCGCCGCGCTCGCCGGGGCCCGGGCCCATGTCGATCAGGCGATCGGCGGCGAGCATCACGGCAGGGTCGTGCTCGACGACGACGAGCGTATTGCCGGCGTCGCGCAGGCGCTGCATCGCCTCGACGATGCGGCCCATGTCGCGCGGGTGCAGGCCGATCGAAGGCTCGTCGAGGACGAACATGGTGTTGACGAGCGAGGTGCCGAGCGCGGTCGTCAGGTTGATGCGCTGCACCTCGCCGCCGGACAGCGTGCGGCTCTGCCGATCGAGCGTCAGGTAGCCGATGCCGACGTCGCAGAGGTAGACGAGGCGGGTGCGGATCTCGTCCTGCAGCAGGCGCAGCGCGGCCGCGTCGCGCCCCGCCGCCGCGCCGCCTGCGCCGCCCGCGCCCGGGGCGAAGAGGCGATCGAAGAACGACCGCAAGCGCGCGAGCGGCAACTGCATCAGGTCGTGCAGGCTCAACCCCGGCAGCGCCTCGAGCTGCGCGCGCGACCACGGCACGCCGGCCGGCATCTGGCGCTGCGCGGGCGGCATCACCGCGTCGGCGTCGGCCTGGCCGCCCAGGCGCCAGAGCAGCGCCTCGGTCTTCAGCCGCGCGCCGCCGCACGCCGGGCACGGCGTATAGCTGCGGTACTTCGACAGCAGCACGCGGATGTGCATCTTGTACGCCTTGCTCTCGAGGTAGCCGAAGAAGCGCCGGATGCCGTACCACTGCTTGTTCCAGTTGCCCTTCCAGTTCGGCGAGCCTTCGATCACCCAGTCGCGCTGCGCCGCGGTGAGCTGCGTCCACGGCGTATCGCGCGGGATGCCGGCCTCGCCGGCGTACTTCAACAGGTCGGCCTGAATCTCCTTCCACGCCGGCGTCTGGATCGTCTTCACGACGCCGTTGCGCAGAGTCTTCTTCTCGTCAGGAATGACGAGCCCCCAGTCGACGCCGATCACACGGCCGAAGCCGCGGCAGGTGTCGCAGGCGCCGACGGCGGAGTTGAACGAGAACAGCGCCGGCTGCGGGTCGGCGTAGCGCAGGTCGCTCTCGGGGCAGTGCAGGCCGGTCGAGTAGCGCCACAGCTGCGGCTCGGCGCCGTCGTCGTCAGCCGATGCATAGACGTTGACGCGCCCGCTGCCGCGCTTCAACGCCGCCTCGATCGCCTCGACGACGCGCGCCTTCTCGGCGCCGGCGATGCGAAAGCGGTCGGCGACGACGTCGAGCAGCTTCCTCGGCCCGGTCGGCGACGCCACTTCGCGCTCGGCCTGCACGCGCGTGAAGCCGGAGAGGCTCAGCCACTGAGCGACCTCGTCGGCGCTCGTGCCCGCCGGCAGCTCGACCGGGAAGGTGACCGCGAGCCGCGGGTCGCCCGCGGCAGCGGCGCGCTGCACCAGCTCGGCGTAGATCGTCTCCGGGCTGTCGTGACGCACCGGCCGCGCCGTCTCGCGGTCGAAGAGCTGCGCCGCGCGCGCGTAGAGCAGCTTCAGGTGGTCGTTCAGCTCGGTCATCGTGCCGACCGTCGAGCGCGAGCTGCGCACCGGATTCGTCTGGTCGATCGCGATCGCCGGCGGCACGCCCTCGACATGATCGACCGCCGGCCGGTCCATGCGGTCGAGAAACTGGCGCGCATACGCGCTGAAGGTCTCGACGTAGCGCCGCTGCCCCTCGGCGTACAGCGTGTCGAACACGAGGCTCGACTTGCCCGACCCGCTGGGGCCCGTGACGACCGTCATCTCGCCGGTGCGGATGTCGAGGTCGAGGTTCTTCAGGTTGTGCTGGCGCGCGCCGCGGATGCGGATGAGGCCGGCGCTCGGGGGCTTGCTGCTGATATCCATGCGCTGACGAAAGAGGGGCCGGACATTGTAGGGAGCCCCTCCCCGACAGCCGCCGCCATGGTCAACGTGCGCCGGCCGCCTCCAGCATCAGCACCATCTCGCGGTAGCCGCGGCCGCGCGCGTCGTGCTGTCCCGGATCGACGTGGCCGATCTGCCTGGCTCCTGCCGGGCTTTCGACCGAATCTCGTGCCTCATTTCTTGGCGTCAATGTGAAACCCGCCGTCCTCGGGCTTGAACCCGCCCGCGACGCGCGTCAGCCCGGGCACTCGATGCGAGTGTTCCCCGCGCCGCCACCGACAAGCCTGCAGGGCCACATCGCCAGCCACTGCAGTGTGGCGCCTCTATAGCCCGCGGTTCCACTATCGGTCTGCCCAGTACCCCGGCTCCCTGCTCTGATGCATCAGCGCCAGCACGTGAATGACGCTGCCATCCACGCGATACACCAGCGTGAATGGAAACCTGCTCAGCGGCAGCTTGCGCGCCCGGCCCTCGGCCGGCGTCCCGAGCGCCGGCTCGCGCATCAACATGCGGCCCGCCTGTTCGATCCTGCGCTGCAATCGCGCCGCCGTAGGGCGGCCGAAAGTCGCCCCGCTCCACTCCAGCGCGGCGTCGAGCTCGCGCCGCGCCGCGCCGCGGGGTGGGCGATCAACTGCATCAATCGAGCTTGGCGCGCAGTTCGGCCATCACGCTTTCCCACGGGATGCACTCCACCTCGCCGGAATCGATCTGCTCGATACGCCGCGCGATCTCTGCATCCCATGCGGTATCGACCTCTTCCTTGGAGTGCACACTCAGCCATAGCTTGTCGGCCAGATCAGCGCGTTCGCCAGGCGTGAGTTTCATGGCCTCGGCTTCGACGATTTCGATCGGGGTTGGCATGTGGGCCTCCTTCATGTCGTTGCCGGCAGTCTAGTTCGGTGGGCGTGACGGCGCCACCGCCACGGACGATCCATGCAGCGCCTGGGCGCAACTTCTCAACGCGCGCCGCCCGCCTCCAGCATCAGCACCATTTCGCGGTAACCCCGCCCGCGCGCCAGCGCGAGCGGCGTCGCGCCGGTGCGATCGGCGAGCTGGGTGTTCGCGCCCGCGGCGAGCAGGTCGCGCACCACGGCCTGGTGGCGCCTGCCGCCGTCGCCGAGGAAGATGGCCTCGATGAGCGCCGTCCAGTGCAGGTTGTTGACGTGGTCGAGCGGCGCGCCAGCGGCGATCAGCTGGCGCACGACGCTGTCGTGGCCCAGGTGCGCGGCGGCGATGAGCGCCGTGCCGTCGTAGCGGCTCGTCGTCAGCTTCGCGCTCGCGCCGAGCGAGAGAAGCAAGGCGAGCGTGGGCTCGTCGTCGGCGACGGCGGCGATCGTCACCGCGTCGTAGCGGTCGTTGTCGAGCGCGCCGAGGTCGGCGCCGCCCTTGGCGAGCGCGCGGATCGCGTCGCCCTGGCGCGCGAATGCGGCGACGTGCAGCGGCGTGCGGCCGTTGCCGTCGCGGCTATTGGGGGCGGCGCCCGCGGCGAGCAGCGCCGCGATGCGCGCGGCGTCACCCTGCTGCGCCGCCGCGTGCAGGCCGCCGTAGCGTGCCTGCTCGGCCGGGCCGGGCGGCGTTTGCGCGAAGAGGGCCGGCGCTGCTGCGGCCAGCGCCAGCGCCAGCGCCAGCGGCAGCCGCAGCGGCAGGATGTGGCGGATCACCCTGCCATCGTGACGCTTGGCCGCAAGGTCTGCACTCGCTTGTCCGCCGCTACCGACCCGCCCAGTAGCCCGGCTCACGACTCTGATGCGCCACGGCAAGGATGACGATCGCATCGCCGGTCACGCGGTATACCAAGGTGTACGGAAAGTCCTTCAGATGCCAGGTCCGCACTCCGGGGTAGCCGGGGCGGCCCACTTGCGGCATGAAGGCCAGCAGGCGCAAGGCGCGTTGCACGGCCCTCTCGAACTGTGCGGCGACGCCAGGGCCAGCATTCGCGAGGTACCACCGCGTCGCGTCAAGAAGCTCCTGCTGCGCCTGCGGCCGAAACTCGTGCCTCATTTCTGGGCGTCATGGGCCTCGATCATGGCGCGCATCCGCGCGAATACGGCTTCGGCCGGAATGCTCTCGACCAACCCGGCATCGAGTTCGGCCACACGGCGCGCGATCTCCTCTTCCCACGCCGGGTGCAGCGGCGGCGGCGGAACCACCGTGTCGATCAGCCGCTCGATCAATTCAGCACGATCCTGCGCGGTGAGCTCCATGGCAGCGGCTTCGACGGCTTTCAGCGATGCGGTCATTCGGCACTCCGACGGACTGACGGCCCCGAGTCTATTCCCGGCCGCAATGCAGTGCGCAACAGCATTTCGGGCAGGATTCTTCGGCAATGCCACCCGATTTGCGCCTCGCACTTGCCCAGTAGCCTCCAGCCGTTCAGCGGGAATGTTGCCAATGCCCCGATCTTTGGATCGATGCGCGAAGGCGGCTACGGGCCGTCTTGGTCATCAGCCGGCGAAGAACCGCTCGACGAGCGCCAGCTGCTCCGGCACGTTCAGCGCCGGCGCGTGGCCGCAGCCGGGGATCGTGACGACGACGGCGCGCGGGCCGCGCTGGCGCATCGCGTCGGCCGTTTCGGCGAGCAGCAGGTCGCTCGCCTCGCCGCGCAGGCACAGCACCGGGATGTCGAGGCTGTCCCATTCGGCCCAACGTTCGTAGTCGTTCGGGTGGGCGATGAACTGCTGCACCATCGCCGGGTCGTAATGCGGCGTGACGCGGCCGTCGCTCAGGCGGCGGGTCGAGGTTTCGGTGAGGCGCCGCCATTGGGCGTCGGTCAGGAAGCCGTAGGGCTTGTAGACGGTGCGGAAATACGCCTCGAGCTCGCTCACCGTCGCGAACGCGGGCGGGTTGCCGGCGTAGGCGCGGATGCGCTCGATCGCGGCCGCCGCCAGTTGCGGCCCGTTGTCGTTCAGGATCAGGCGCGTGATGCGCCCGCGCAGCGCGCCAGCCGCGGCGACGAGGCCGATCGCGCCGCCCATCGACGTGCCGAGCCACTGCACGCGGTCGATGCCGAGCTGGTTCAGCAGCGAGTGCGCGAGCCGCACGTAGAAGCTCAGGCAGTATTCGGCCGCCGGGTCCGGGCTCCACTCGCTCAGTCCGCGGCCGAGGGTGTCGGGGCAGATGACGCGAAAGCGCGCCGACAGATGTTCCGCGACTTCGTCCATGTCGCGCCCGGTGCGCGCCAGGCCGTGCCAGGCGACCACCGTCTGCGCATGCTGCGCACCCCACTCGGTGTAGTGGATCTCGCGGCCTTCGCAGCGCAGGTAGTGAGATGCGGGGCCGGTCATGGCGCGCCCTTCGCCTTCACCGCGCGGCCGGCGCGCAGGCGGCCGACGACGCCGGCCGGGAAGTGGTAGACCGACAGCACAAAGAGGATGCCCAGCCACAGCAGCCAGCGGTCGGGCGAGAACAGCACGCCCAGCACCGGCACGCCGTCGAGCACGCCGCCGCCTGTCGAGACGAGCTTCATCAGGTCCTGCAGATAGCTCTGCGCGAACATGAAGAGCACGCTGCCGATGATCGCGCCGTAGATCGTTCCCATGCCGCCGATGACGACGATCAGCAGCACGTCGAGCATGACCTCGAACGACAGCGTGATATCGGGCCCGACGTAGCGCACCCACAGCGCGAGCAGGACGCCCGCGATCGTCGCGAACAGCGCCGACAGCACGTTGGAGAGCGTGCGATAGACGACAGTGCGGTAGCCGATCGCCTCGGCGCGGAAGTCGTTCTCGCGGATCGCCTGCAGCACGCGGCCGAACGGCGAGTTGACGATGCGCAGCAGCAGCAGCACGAGCGCGACGACGACGACGAAGAGCAGCCAGTAGGTGATCGTCTTGCCGTCGATCAGCAGGCCGAAGAACTCGCTCTCGAACGGCTCGAACGACGGGCTCAGCCACTCGGGCGTGCGAAAGCTCAGCCCGTCCTCGCCGCCGGTCAGCGACGAGAGCTGCGAGGCGAGCGTCTGGAACGCGGCGGCGACGGCGAGCGTGATCATCGCGAAGAAGATCGCCTTCACGCGCAGGCTGAAGAGGCCGATGACGAGCGACAGCACGACGGCGACGGCGAGCGCCGCGGCGACGCCGGCGCCGAGTGCCAGCCAGCCGTCGCCCAGGCGCGTGCTCGCGATCGCGACGCCGTAGGCGCCGATGCCGAAGAACATCGTGTGCGCGAAGCTGACGATTCCGGTGTAGCCGAGCAGCAGGTCGTAGCTCGCGACGAGCAGGATGAAGACGAGCATCTTGGCCGCGACCGACATCGCCTTCGCACCCGGAAAGAGGAACGGCGCGAGCGCGAGCGCGACGAGCACGGCGACGAGCATCAGCGCCAGCCAGACGCTGCGCGGGCGGTCGTGCGAGAGGATGCGGTCGAGCATCTCAGTGCCTCCGCTGCGGCGCGGGCGAGCCGTGGTGCGCGTTCATCGGCTCGACACCGGATACAGGCCCTGCGGCCGCCACATCAGGATCGCGACCATCAGCGCGATATTCGAGAAGAGCGCGACCTTCGGCGCGAGGAAACCGGTGTAGTTCGCCATCAGCCCGACGAGCAAGGCGCCGACGAAGCAGCCCAGCGTCGAACCGAGGCCGCCGATGATGATGACGATGAAGAGCAGGATGTTGACCTGCGCGCCGATCTGCGGCGTGACGCTTTGCTGGTACAGGCCCCACAGCACGCCGCCGAGCCCGGCGAGCCCGGAGCCGACGACGAACACGCCGACGAACAGGCGCCGGATACGGTAGCCGAGGCTTTCCACCATCTCGCGGTCCTGCACGCCGGCGCGGATCAGGAGGCCGATCTTGGTGCGCGCGAGGGTGAAGGCGAGCGCGGCGAAAACGACGAGGCCGATCGCGCCGGCGAACACGCGGTAGCGCTCGATCGCGGCGTCGCCGATCAGCCACGCGCCGCCGAGCGCTTCGGGCAGCGGCAGCGCGATCTGCAGCGGGCCCCAGATCATCTTGATCAGTTCCTCGCCGACGATCATGCCGCCCATCGTGATCAGGATCTGCTTCAGGTGCATGCCGTAGACCGGACGGATGATGACGCGCTCGAAGGCCCAGCCGATCGCGGCGGCGACCGCCATCGCGACAGACATTGCGGCGAACACGCCCGCGAGGCCGCTCAAGCCGACGCCTGCCGACCAGCCCATCACGCTCGTCGCGACGAAGGCGCCGATCGCGATGAAGATGCCGTGGCCGAAGTTGAGCACGTCCATCAGCCCGAAGACGAGCGTGAGGCCGGAGGCGATGACGAAGACGATCAGCCCCATCGCGAGGCCGGCCACCGTCAGCGTGAGCCAGGTGCTGGTGCTGCCGATCGCCGGCAGCGCGATCGCGGCGAGCAGCGCGACGAGCGCAATCGGAATCCAGTCGAAGCGCGCCTTCGGGATGTCATCGGCGGCCTGTTCGGCGCTGAGCGCGGCGCTGGTCGTTGTCGTCATGCGTGCGCTCCCAAGGAGAGCCCGAGCAGGCGTTGCTGCAGCGCTTCGTCTTCCGCGAGTTCGCGCATCGAGCCGCGGTGCACGACGCGGCCGTCGTCCATCACCGCGACGCTGTCGCCGAGCGCGCAGGCCATCGGGAAATTCTGCTCGACGAGCAGGATCGTCGTGCGCTGTGCCTTGAGCTCGCGCAGCGCGCCGATCAGGTTCTGGATGATCGCCGGCGCGAGGCCCTTGCTCGGCTCGTCGATCAGCACGAGCGCGCGCGGCTCGCAGATCGCGCGCGCGACGGCGAGCATCTGCTTTTGCCCGCCCGAGAGCTTGCCGGCCGGATAGAGCCAGAACTTCTTGAGCGCCGGGAACAGATCGAAGATCCACGCCAGCCGTTCGGCGTCGAGCGCATCGGCGTTGGCCGCGCCGCGCGCCGCGAGGACCATGTTTTCCTGCACCGTCAGGTCGGCAAAGATGCCCATGCTCTCGGGCACGTAGGCGATGCCGGCCTGCGCGATATCGGGCGTCGCGCGGCCGTGGATCGCCTCGCCGCGAAACGAAATCTCGCCCGCGCTCGCCTGCCACAGGCCCATGATCGTGCGCAGCGTCGTCGTCTTGCCGGCGCCGTTGCGGCCGAGCAGCATCGTCACCTCGCCCTCGGGCACGGCGAGGTCGACGCCGTGCAGGATGTGATAGGCGCCGATGTGCGTGTGCACACCGCGCAGGCTGAGCAGGGCGTCGCTCATGTGGACGCCTCGGCGGCCACGCCGAGGTAGGCTTCCTGAACGACTGGCGACGCGATCACGGCTGCCGGCTCGCCGTCGGCGACGAGCTTGCCGTTGTGCAGCACGATGATGCGGTCGGCGAGTTCGCGCACCACGTCCATCTTGTGCTCGACGAGCAGGATCGTGCGGTCGCCGCGCGCCTTGAGGGCGCGGATCAGGTCGAGCACGACCGGCGCGTCGTCGACGCTCATGCCAGCGGTCGGCTCGTCGAACATGTAGACCTTGGGGCCGAGCGCCATCAAGAGCGCCACCTCGAGCTTGCGCTGGTCGCCGTGCGGCAGCGCCGCGGCCGGCACGTCGCGCTTGTCGGCGAGTTGCACCTGCTGCAGCAGGTCGGTCGCCTCGGCGATCCATTCGTCATGGTCGAGCCAGACCTTCAGGAGCGCCATGCCGCCGCCGCAGCGCGCCTGCACCGCAAGCCGCACGTTCTCGACGACGGACAGGTTCGCAAAGAGCTGCGTGAGCTGGAACGCGCGCCCGAGGCCGCGGCGCGTGCGGCTCGACGCCGGCAGGCGCGTGATGTCCTCGCCGTCGAGCTCGACCTTGCCCTCGCTCGCCGGCAGTTGCCCGCTGATGAGGTTGAAGTAGGTCGTCTTGCCGGCGCCGTTCGGGCCGACGATCGCCGTCAGCGTGCCCGGCTCGAAGCGGCACGTGACGTGATCGACGGCAACATGCCCGCCGAAGCGAATCGTGAGGTCGGTGGTTTCGAGCACAGCGGTTCCGGCGCGGACGCAGTCCGCACTCGTGATCCTGACTGGAGCCCCCGCTTGGAGGGGGCTAGGGGGAGCGAAACGTTCAGCGCGCAGCGTTGAAACGCCTGCGGCGTTTCAACGCTTGTTCTGAATCGGGATATTCATCTCGCTCGCCTTGATCTCGTGCACCAGTTCGGGCACGCCCCAGGCGAAGGCCGGGTCGACCTTGATTCTGAAGTGATACATGTCCTGCATCGCCTGATGGTCCTCCTTGCGGAAGGTCATCAGACCCTTGGGCGTCTCGAAGCTCATGCCTTCCATCGTCGCGATCAGCTTGTTGGTGTTGGTGTCGCCCTTGGTCTTCTTCAGCGCATCGACGACCGCGATCGCCGCGCTCATGCCGCCCGCGGTGAAGAAGTCAGGCGGCGTCTTGAACTGCTTGTAGTGGTTCGCGACGAGCCACTCGTTGACCGGGTTCTTCGGGATGCCGAAGTAGTAGTAGAGCGCGCCTTCCATTCCGGGGTACGCCTTGTACGCGACCATCGCCGGCAGGATGTTGCCGCCGGTTGCCATCTCGATGCCGTAGCGCTTCTGCAGTTCGAGCTCGGCGAACTTGGAGAACGGCGACGGCGAGCCGGCCCAGACGACCCAGACGATCTTGCGGCCCTTCTGGTCCTTCATCGCGTCGATCAGGTGCTGCATCGCGGCCGTGAAGTCGGTCGTGCCCGACGGCACGAACTCCTCGTGCACGAACTTCGCGTTCTTGATCGCCGAGCGGAACGCCTTCACGCCGTCGCGGCCGAAGGCGTTGTCCTGCGCGAGCGTCGCGATCACGTTGCCCGGCTTGTCGAGCGCGACGGCGTTCGAGATCGCGTCCTGCGAGCTGTTGCGGCCGGTGCGGAAGATGTACTTGTTCCATTTGTCGCCGGTGATCGAGTCGGCGACCGCCGGCTCGACGAGCAGGATCTTCTTGTACTCCTCGGCCACCGGCAGCATCGCCAGCGCGACCGGCGAGGCGGTCGGGCCGACCGCGATGTCGACCTTGTCGTCGGCGTACGCCGCGGCGAGCACCGCCTTGCCGACGTCGGGCTTGCCCTGGTCGTCCTTCTCGATGACGACGAGCTTCTTGCCGGCGACCATCATCGTGCCGCCGGTCGCGTAGTCGAGCCCCATCATGAAGCCAGTGATCGTCTGCTTGGCATAGGCTTCGAGCGGCCCGGTCTTGCTCGCGATCAGCGCGATCTTGATTTCCTTCGGGTCGGCAGCCTGCACGCCGGTCACGCCGGCGACGAGGGCTGCGGCGCAAAGCGCGGCGGTCAAAAGTCGCTTCATGGTCATAGGTCTCCTGCAAGGATGATCCGCCGCGCCGCGGGATGGACGGGCGGGTGCGACTGTTCCATGCAATGCCCATGCCAGCTTGCACCGGATCGGCGCAATCCCTGAGTTGCGGCCGATCGGCAAGGCAGGATCGGCGACTTTCGAAGTCGTGAGCCCCCGCCAAGCCGCGCGGTGTGCCTTGATGTCGGACAGTCAGCTCGAAGTTTGCGGCAGTGAGTGACTGACAATCGAACACTGTCCGCGTACTGGACACTGTGCGGCAGGTCAGCCCGAAGGCGCGATCGCGGCGAGCTTCTCGTACAGCGTCGCGCGCGAGATGCCGAGCAGGCGCGACGCGGCGAGCTTGTTGCCGCGCGTGAGCGCGAGCGCCTCGCGGATGCTGCGCGCCTCGAGTTCGGCGATCGCCTGCGGCAGTGGCTTGAAGGCGTCTTGCGCCGTGGCCGATTCGCGCAGCGCTGCATGCGGCAGGGTCTCCGCAGGTGGAGCTTTCGATTCGAGCGGCAGGCGCTGCGCCGGGTCTTGCGCATCGTCGGCGGCCGCTGCCGGGCCGCCCTCGGGCAGCGGCCCGAAGTGCGCCGCCGTCAACACGAGGTCATCGGTCATCAGCGTCGCCTGCTCGAGCACGTTGCGCAGTTCGCGCACGTTGCCCGGCCAGGGCCGGGCGGCGAGGTGTTCGAGCGCCGCCGCGCTCAGGTGTTTGGGTGCGAGGCCGCTGCGGCGGGAGATGTCTTCCACAAGCGCCTCGGCGAGTGCCTCGAGGTCGGAGAGCCGCTCGCGCAGCGCCGGCAGGCGGATCGGCAGCACGTTGAGCCGGTAGTACAGATCGGCGCGGAACGTTCCGGCGGCGACCATCGCCTGCAGGTCGCGGCTCGTCGCGGCGACGATGCGCACGTCGATGCGCTGCACCTGGTTGCTGCCGAGCGGCTCGACCTCGTGCTCCTCGAGCACGCGCAGCAGCTTGGCCTGCAGCGCGAGCGGCATGTCGCCGATCTCGTCGAGAAAGAGCGTCCCCGAGTCTGCAAGCTTGAACTTGCCGTCGCGCCCCTTGCGGTCGGCGCCGGTGTAGGCGCCGGGCGCGACGCCGAAGAACTCGGCTTCGAGCAGCGTGTCGGGGACGGCGGCGATGTTGACGCCGACGAAGGGCCGCGCGGCGCGCGCGCTCGCGGCGTGGATGCCTTGCGCGAGCAACTCCTTGCCGGTACCCGTCTCGCCGAGCAGCAGCGCGGTAGCGCCGGTCTGCGCGGCGCGGCGCGCCTGGCGCTTGACCTCCATCGCCGCGGCGCTCGCGCCGACGAAGCTCGCGATCGTATGCTTGGGCCGGCGCTGCGCCGCAAGCTGGCTGCGCGCAGCGTCGAGCTCGCGCTGCAGGCGGCCGAACTTGACCATCAGCGGCTGCATCGTCGTCTCCGGATCGTCCAGCAGCACGAGGCCGAGCGCGCCGATCACCTCGCCGCGCTCGTCGCGCAGCGGCAGCCGGCTGACGAGGAAGGTGCCGGCCTGGTTCGCGAGCAGATCGACGAGGATCGGCTGGCCGCTGTCGATCACCTGCGCCAGCAGCGAATTCGGGATCACCTCCTCGACGCGGCGGCCGACGAAGTCCGACTCCGCGCGCCCGAGCGCCGGCAGGAAGCGCTTGTAGCCCTCGCTGATCCAGACCACGCGGTGCGCCCGGTCGACGACCAGCATCCCCATCGCCGTGCGCGCGAAGGTGTCGAACATGCTGCGCGCGGCGAGCGCGAGCATGCCGTCGGCATTCGCCGGCAGCTCGAGGGTCTGCGCGTCGACGCTGCCCCTGGCAACGGGTTGCGGATCGGTCATCGGCGCTCGTTCGCTGATGCAATGGCACGACTTTACGCGCTGCGCCCGGGCGCAGCCCCGCAGCCGGCAGCACTGCGCCGCCCTCGAACCTGCACCGCGCAGCGACAGCACCGCGAACGAGGGCACTGCCGCGATGTAGCCTCGGCCATGGCTTCGAAAGCGGACAAAGCGCCGCCGGTGCGCTCGCCGATCGCCGCGGGCTCGACGTTCTATCTTGCCGCGTCGCTCTACGCGGCAATCGTGCTGCCATGGTCGGTGCTTGCGATGATGGGCATCGTCTCCGGGCCGCCGTCGCTGGCGACGCCGCTCGGCCATGCGCACGAGATGCTGCTGGGCTATGCGCTCGCGGTCGTCGCCGGCAACCAGCTCGGTGCACTGTCGCCCGCGCGGCGCTGGGCGCTGCTCACCGCCTGGCTGGCGGCGCGGCTCGCGTTCATCGCCTTCGGCGGCATCGTCGCCGCGGCGTTCGACATCGCCTTCGTCGCCGCGCTCGGCGTGCACGCGACGCCGCGGCTCTTTCGCGCCGCGAAGAAGCTGCGCAACCAGGCGCTGCCGGTGATCATCAGCGCGCTGTGCGCCGCCGCCGTCGCGTTCGACGTCGCCGCGTTCGCGCTCGGCGACGCGTCGGCGCACGAGATCGCGCTCGGCGTCGTCCTCGCGCTCGCGGCGCTGATGCTGTTCATGGGCGGGCGCATCATCGCCCCCGCCGCGGCCGGCCAGTTCTACCGCCAGGGCGCGGCGCTCGACGCCCGGGTGCAGCCGCGCATCGAGGGCACGATCCTCGTCGCGATGGCGCTGGCGGTCGGCAGCGCGCCTTTTGCGCCGCTCGTCGCGGCGACGCAGATCGCCTGCGCCGTCGCGGGTGCGCTCGCTGTCGTGCGGCTGCTGCGCTGGCGGCTGTGGGCGTGCAAGGGCCGGCCGGACCTGTGGTGCCTGGGCGCCGGCTACCTCTGGCTCGGCGCCGGGCTGCTGGGCATCGCGCTGGCGGCACAAGGCGCGCTGCGCACCGCCGCGATGCACCTCGTCACGGTCGGCGCGCTCGGCACGCTGACGTTCAACGTGATGACGATCACGATGCTGACGCGCGCGCATCGCCCCGGCGCCGACGAGGCGAGGCTGGTCTGGGGCACGCTGCTGATCGCGCTCGCGACGATCGCCCGCTTCGCCGCCGCGCTGGCGCCCGACCGCGCCGTCGAGCTGTTCGTCGCCGCGGCGGCCTGCTGGTCGGTCGCGTTTCTCGTCGCGGCGTGGATCCTGATCGACGCCGTGCGCGGCCACGCGCGGTGGCTGCGGGAGAAGGCGGCGCGCGGCGCGGCTTGAAGCGGGCGGCCGTGACCGCCGGTGGCAGCGGCCCGACGCTGCCGGCGACGCCGCGTACCGATACGAAGCGAACTACCGCTCCGCCGTGAGCTTGAAGCGATAGTCCGAGTGGCAGGCAGCGCATTTGCCCAGCGTGTCGGCCAGTTGCCCGAGGCTGTGCTTCGCGTCGCCCAGGCTGTCGGCATCGAGCGCGATGGCGTCGAAATCGCGATGCACGCTGAACGCGAGCGTCTTGAACGCCAGCGGCAGCTTGCCGACCAGTGCCACCGGCGCCGAATGCGCCGCGCCCATCCCGAGCCGGCGCGCGGCGGCGGCGACCGCCTTCATGTCGTCACGCGCGAGCGCCGCCGTGATCTGCTGCAGCCCGGAGACGAAACCGCGCATCTCGGCGAGCACGAAGTCCCGCTCGCCGGCCTCGAGCACGATCGCGGTGCGCCCGTCGGCGGACGGCTCGACCGACCCGGCGACGATGAACTTGTACGCCATCGCCGCGATCGCGACGGCCAGCACGGCGATGATCGCAAGCTGGACGCGGTTGCGAAGCTGCTCCTTCATCGAAGCCTCCGGTCAGCGAATCGCGATCTGCTTGCGCCGGTGGCCGGCCGCACCGCGCAATGGGCGGTCGGCGTGTTCATCCTGCGCCGCGGCGCCGAAGCCGAACCTGGCCGTCAGGCTCATCGCATGCCTGCACGGAACGCCTGCTGCGCGAGCCGCTTCGCCGGGCACGGGCGCCTGGAATCGCACCCCGCGCCCGTTGCCGGCGCGTCTAGCCGGCGTACTTCTCGGGCCAGGCGGCGCGCGCGCACTTCTCGCAGTAAGTGGGCGCCTTGGGCAGCCCCTCTTCCGCCGGTGCGCCCCAGGCCGAGACCGGCAGCGCCGTCGGCAGCGTCGCGGTACCGCACAGCGCCCGCATGTGGTTCACGCGCCGCGACAGGTGGTAGTTCCAGAACCCGTTCGACCCCTCGGTGATGACGAGCTGGTTTCTCTCTTCGTCGGTGGTGGGGATCTGCACCCCCTTCATGGTTTCGAACAGGCTCATGATGCGTCCTCGCGAAGTGAATGATCCGGCGCCACAGTGCGGCCTGCGGAAAATCTTAGCATCGGCCGGCCCGATTGGCGAAAGACCTCGGCAGCCTCATCTGCCGCGCAACGCTTCGGAATTGCCTTCAATGAGGCCGGGGCATCGAGCCCAGGAAAACTCCGGGAGTCGCAACAAGTACCGCGCACGGCATGGCGCTTCAATGAGGCCGGGGTATCGAGCCCCGGAAAACCGCAAGCAACGACGCGACCTCGGGAAGGATGCCCCCGCTTCAATGAGGTCGGGGCATCGAGCCCCGGAAAACGTGGAGCCGGAACCGCAGCCGGATGTGTGCGAAACGCTTCAATGAGGCCGGGGCATCGAGCCCCGGAAAACCCGAAGGCGATTCTTGACGCCGCCATCATGGAGGCGGCTTCAATGAGGCCGGGGCATCGAGCCCCGGAAAACCTGGGGCAGCGGCACGGTGCAGATGCCAGGCACGCCGCTTCAATGAGGCCGGGGCATCGAGCCCCGGAAAACATGACATGCTGGTGTGGGGTGTGACCGTGAGCATGCTTCAATGAGGCCGGGGCATCGAGCCCCGGAAAACGAGCACGAGGTGAGCGACGAGCAGCAATCCAGCGGCCTCGCTTCAATGAGGCCGGGGCATCGAGCCCCGGAAAACCGCCCTCGACTCAGGGCGCCTGCCCGCCGACGTACCGCTTCAATGAGGCCGGGGCATCGAGCCCCGGAAAACCTCGCAGCGCGGCAGGAACCTGAGCCGCTGGCCGTTGCTTCAATGAGGCCGGGGCATCGAGCCCCGGAAAACCCGCCGTCGTGCGCAGGTCGTCGGCGTAGGTGTCTAGCTTCAATGAGGCCGGGGCATCGAGCCCCGGAAAACTGGCCTCAGCCGTGCTCATCAACGCACTCCCCGGCGTGCTTCAATGAGGCCGGGGCATCGAGCCCCGGAAAACCCGAATTCGTGCCGCCGACGGGCCGTTGGCCCGCGCTTCAATGAGGCCGGGGCATCGAGCCCCGGAAAACGCCCGACAGCGGCACGTGCGCCGCTTGCGCCGGGGTGCTTCAATGAGGCCGGGGCATCGAGCCCCGGAAAACCGCAGCCGGGCGGGCGGCTGCGCATCGACTGCTTCAAGCTTCAATGAGGCCGGGGCATCGAGCCCCGGAAAACCGGCCGTGCTGAAGTTGATGCTCATGCGGGGGTGACGCTTCAATGAGGCCGGGGCATCGAGCCCCGGAAAACGCGCGCCGGCAGGTTGTCGACGAGGTTGACGCCGTCGCTTCAATGAGGCCGGGGCATCGAGCCCCGGAAAACCGGCTCGCCCCAGCCGATTGCAGGCCAGTGGACAGTGCTTCAATGAGGCCGGGGCATCGAGCCCCGGAAAACGCACTATGGCAGTCACTCAAGCCGATGTCGATGCGTTGCTTCAATGAGGCCGGGGCATCGAGCCCCGGAAAACGAGCGAGCAGTTGCGAAGCTCGAAAGCGGACCGCCAGCTTCAATGAGGCCGGGGCATCGAGCCCCGGAAAACCGGGCAGAGGCCAAGATCAAGTGGGAAATCTACAAGCTTCAATGAGGCCGGGGCATCGAGCCCCGGAAAACCTCCACGATCCGCCGCCTGCTTGGCCGATGAGTTGGCTTCAATGAGGCCGGGGCATCGAGCCCCGGAAAACTTTACCGTCACGACAAGATCTGTCGCGAGCAACACGCGGCTTCAATGAGGCCGGGGCATCGAGCCCCGGAAAACGCGGCGGTGCGCTGAATGTTGCGGTCGCCAACGGCACAGCTTCAATGAGGCCGGGGCGTCGAGCCCCGGAAAACCCGCAGGCGACCGTGTTGAAGCGCCGCGCGGCTTGGCTTCAATGAGGCCGGGGCATCGAGCCCCGGAAAACCAGCATCGTTCCGAAGGACTACCAGGGCAACCCCGGGCTTCAATGAGGCCGGGGCATCGAGCCCCGGAAAACAGCCAACGCCGAAGAGCATCACGAGGAAGCCCCACATGCTTCAATGAGGCCGGGGCATCGAGCCCCGGAAAACCTGGCCGTCGCGCTCGGGGAGACGATTCAGACGGTCTGGCTTCAATGAGGCCGGGGCATCGAGCCCCGGAAAACGTGGCCTCGTCGCCGGAGCCGTACTCGGCGCGCTTGCTTCAATGAGGCCGGGGCATCGAGCCCCGGAAAACGCGCAATCTGGAGCACGTCATGCGCGAGGCCGAGGCGCTTCAATGAGGCCGGGGCATCGAGCCCCGGAAAACCTCGAATGCGGCATTGGCGAGGTCTTCGCGGGTGCCGCTTCAATGAGGCCGGGGCATCGAGCCCCGGAAAACGAAGAACAGCAAGGCCAAGAAGACCGATGACGTTGGCTTCAATGAGGCCGGGGCATCGAGCCCCGGAAAACGATTCAGGTGCGGTGCAGGGCTGCGGCATGAGCGAGCTTCAATGAGGCCGGGGCATCGAGCCCCGGAAAACCGAAGGCGGTAGGGCAAGGCAAGACGACGCTTGCAGCTTCAATGAGGCCGGGGCATCGAGCCCCGGAAAACTCCCGAGCGCAGGGAACTACACGATCAACGGCAACCTGCTTCAATGAGGCCGGGGCATCGAGCCCCGGAAAACTTTCAGGACCGTCCATCGCGGCGTCGAAATAGGCATGCTTCAATGAGGCCGGGGCATCGAGCCCCGGAAAACCTTCGCGAGGAACCCCGCAAGGAACGTGCTCAGCGCACCGCTTCAATGAGGCCGGGGCATCGAGCCCCGGAAAACGATGGTGAGCCACTGCATGCGCTGCACGGCGCGGCGGCTTCAATGAGGCCGGGGCATCGAGCCCCGGAAAACGGCCAGCGGCGACTACGGCGCGGCGACGGCCAGCGGGCTTCAATGAGGCCGGGGCATCGAGCCCCGGAAAACTGTCACTGAGCGACGAAGATGCGACCGAAGCAGACGCTTCAATGAGGCCGGGGCATCGAGCCCCGGAAAACCTTGTCCTTCTCGCCGCCGAAGTTCAGGATGTTGTCGCTTCAATGAGGCCGGGGCATCGAGCCCCGGAAAACGCGTCCCGCGCTCCAAAGTACGAACGATCTCTTGTTCGCTTCAATGAGGCCGGGGCATCGAGCCCCGGAAAACGGCCGACCGCGAGGTAGCCCTGCTGCGTCATGTAGCGCTTCAATGAGGCCGGGGCATCGAGCCCCGGAAAACGCGCAAGGCGTAGTGGCGAATGCCGATGTGAGCCTGCCTGCTTCAATGAGGCCGGGGCATCGAGCCCCGGAAAACCGTCGCGTACCGCGGCGACCCAGGCGAGCGACAGGTCGCTTCAATGAGGCCGGGGCATCGAGCCCCGGAAAACGCTGTGAAGTCGGCCGGCAGCTTCGAATCGATGGATGGCTTCAATGAGGCCGGGGCATCGAGCCCCGGAAAACATTGACTCTGACGAAGTAGATGACGAAGGAGATGACGCTTCAATGAGGCCGGGGCATCGAGCCCCGGAAAACCACAATGCGCCGTGTTGTGAAGGCCACGCGCGAGCGAGCTTCAATGAGGCCGGGGCATCGAGCCCCGGAAAACGCGCGCGCCGAACCACTTGCGCAGCCTGGCATCCTCGCTTCAATGAGGCCGGGGCATCGAGCCCCGGAAAACCCCATCGGTTATCCGCTGCAGCCCGGCGCCAGGGCCGCTTCAATGAGGCCGGGGCATCGAGCCCCGGAAAACTGACAGAGCGCGGGAGGCGCCGAAATGACAGTTCACGCTTCAATGAGGCCGGGGCATCGAGCCCCGGAAAACACTGCGAAGCGCGCGAAGACCGCCTCACCGACTGGGCTTCAATGAGGCCGGGGCATCGAGCCCCGGAAAACCACCGCGCACGATCGACATCGCAGCGCCGTTCCTGGGCTTCAATGAGGCCGGGGCATCGAGCCCCGGAAAACCTGTCGTCTCGCTCGCATAGCGCCGGCTGGATGCGGCTTCAATGAGGCCGGGGCATCGAGCCCCGGGAAACGGCCGACATGATCGAGTGCTTCCGCAGGCATGGCGTGCTTCAATGAGGCCGGGGCATCGAGCCCCGGAAAACGGCAGAAGAAATACGCATCTCCGTAGCATTGCGCAGGCTTCAATGAGGCCGGGGCATCGAGCCCCGGAAAACAACCCGGTTTTCACGCCGGGGTCAATGCCGACGATGCTTCAATGAGGCCGGGGCATCGAGCCCCGGAAAACCCTGCACTGCGCAAGCGCATCCGCCCGGCCGACGAGCTTCAATGAGGCCGGGGCATCGAGCCCCGGAAAACGGCGGCCGACTGTTCGGCGACAACGCGGATGGCGGCGCTTCAATGAGGCCGGGGCATCGAGCCCCGGAAAACCTCGGCAGTGCGCCGCCGAACGCAGCCGCGACGCTGCTTCAATGAGGCCGGGGCATCGAGCCCCGGAAAACCTATGCGCGCAATAGTGTCACCGGCGAGCGCGGCAGCGTGCTTCAATGAGGCCGGGGCATCGAGCCCCGGAAAACATGAAGCACTCCGGGGACGATTTAATCTGCGCGTGCGGCTTCAATGAGGCCGGGGCATCGAGCCCCGGAAAACCGTGTACACCTCACCAAGGCCCGCGACCGCCTCCGGGGGCTTCAATGAGGCCGGGGCATCGAGCCCCGGAAAACCTGCGGCGGCCTGCTGTTCGGTGAAGTGCAGCATTCTCGCTTCAATGAGGCCGGGGCATCGAGCCCCGGAAAACCGCTTCGGCTTTCGTCTTGATCGCATGATGCGCATCGCGCTTCAATGAGGCCGGGGCATCGAGCCCCGGAAAACATTGATCGCCTTCACGCCAACGCCAAGGCCAAGGCGCTTCAATGAGGCCGGGGCATCGAGCCCCGGAAAACCCGGTCGAGCAGTTCGGCCGGCGCCTGCCGATGGTGGCTTCAATGAGGCCGGGGCATCGAGCCCCGGAAAACCCACTTGCGGGCGAGATGGCGCGAGACGGCGGTCGCGCTTCAATGAGGCCGGGGCATCGAGCCCCGGAAAACCCGGCCCGATCGAGCAGGCTTGCGCGCAGATCGCCGTGCTTCAATGAGGCCGGGGCATCGAGCCCCGGAAAACCGGCCAGCAACGGCGCGGCCGGCGCGTGGAACAACATGCTTCAATGAGGCCGGGGCATCGAGCCCCGGAAAACGCGATGCAAACGCATTACCTGCGCATCGAGCTGCTGCTTCAATGAGGCCGGGGCATCGAGCCCCGGAAAACGGCGCGCTCTGCGCGGCTTGGGCGGGTGTTCATGCCGGCTTCAATGAGGCCGGGGCATCGAGCCCCGGAAAACCGCCTTCAACGCTGAGAACGTCGGCATGCTGGTGCTGCTTCAATGAGGCCGGGGCATCGAGCCCCGGAAAACGCCGTTGAATGCGACGGGCTGGGCACGCATCTGGATGCTTCAATGAGGCCGGGGCATCGAGCCCCGGAAAACGCGCTGGCGACCTACGCCGCGGCCGGCGGGGTGCTCGCTTCAATGAGGCCGGGGCATCGAGCCCCGGAAAACCATCATCACTGGCAGCCAGCCCACGCGGCAAGACCTCGCTTCAATGAGGCCGGGGCATCGAGCCCCGGAAAACCCAGGGCGTGCGCGCCTACGAGTGGGGCGAGCTGGAGCTTCAATGAGGCCGGGGCATCGAGCCCCGGAAAACCGGCAACGATGCGTCTTGGGTACGCGCTCGACGCGGCGCTTCAATGAGGCCGGGGCATCGAGCCCCGGAAAACTGGCGCGGCGCACGCCGATGGACCCTCGCGAATTACGCTTCAATGAGGCCGGGGCATCGAGCCCCGGAAAACCCCGCCCAAAGGTCACCGCGCGAACGACCTTGCCGAAGCTTCAATGAGGCCGGGGCATCGAGCCCCGGAAAACGTCCACTTCGCCAGGCCACGTAATGCCGTGGTCGTTGCTTCAATGAGGCCGGGGCATCGAGCCCCGGAAAACGGCGCCCTCGCAAGCGACGGCGCCATGCGCATTGTGCGTCATCTGTGCGAGCGCTCTGCCCGCGCGTGGCGCTTTGCGTTGTGCGAGCCGGGTCGCGCACCCGCCTGTACGGAAAATCCTTCGTGTTTTCAAAGAGCTGGCGCGCGCGAGCGCTCGCCGGGGAAACCTGCGTCATCGGAGCACTCGCGCCGGGCCGGCGGCGGGCGACAACTTCGCGCGGCACCGGCCTCACACGATCACCGGCGCACGCTCGACGGCGGCGAAACCTCGCTTGCCAAGGCTTTGCACGCGCGGCGTCACCTGGTCGGCGATGCCGAGGTCGATGATCAGGACGTGATCCTGCACGCTGTCGATCGCGGCGCCGAGCCGGCTCGACAGATCGACGTGGCGGCTGCGCGTCAGGCGGCACTGGAACACCGAGAGCTGCATCCATTCGCCGAAGCCGTGCATGAGCTTGAAGACGGCGCGCCAGCGCCGGTCGTCGGCGATGTCGTAGGTGACGATGTAGAGGTGCTCGTCGCTGCCCATTGCTGTGCCGCCCTTTCGCGCTAGCGTGTCGTGAAGTTCGGGTAGCGCTCGATCTCGCCCTGCAGGTGGCGCCCGAGAAGCCGGCACTGGATCTCGATGATCTGGCGGTACTGCGCGGCGTAGCCGAACACCGGGTGCGTGATCTCCTGGCTCATGCGGCGCTCGAAGCCTGCGATGAAGGCGCGCCGGCCACGCTCGTTGAGGTTGACCGCGCCGCCGGCGCGCACGAAGTCGGCGGCGGCGAGCTCGCCGTTGTTGATCGCCATCAGCACCGCCGAGTCGGCAACGAGCGGGCGAAACGGCTCCATCACGTCGAGCGCGAGCGCCGGCCGGCCGTAGCGGCTTTGGTGATAAAAGCCCCGGTAGGCGTCGAAGCCGACCGCGGTGAGCGTGACCGCGACGCTGCGCGCGAGCAGCGAGTAGGCGTACGACAGCAGCGCGTTGACCGGGTCGGTGGGCGGGCGGCGCGTGCGGCGCTCGAAGTCGAAGGGCCAGTCGGCGGCGCCGTCGCCGGGCGCCGCGAGCATCTGGCCGAAGTGGCGGAAGTAGCGCGCCGCGGCGTTGCCCTCGGCGCCCAGGAGCTGCGGCAGATCGTGGGCGCGTTCGGCGGCGTCGATGTCGTTGCGGAATTCGCCGAGCAGCGTCTCGGGCAGTTCGCCGCGCTTCCAGTTGCGGCGCAGCAGCGTGCGCTGGTTGCGGATCTTGGCGGCGACGAGGTCGCGCGCGATCTGCAGGCAGTGGCGGGCGTCGAAGCTGGCGCGAAACTGCGCGGCGCGCAGCTCGACGTTCTTGTGCCCCAGGCCCACCGTGTGGCCGAGGAACCAGCCGCCGTGCGACAGCCAGGTGACGGGGATGCCGCGCGCCATCAGCTCGTGCAGCGCGGGGCCGGTGAGGTAGATGCCGCCTTGCAGCACGAGCTGCGAGACGTCGATCAGCCGCGCGCTGGCGAGCTTCTCGTCGTCGACGCTGACCTCGAGCACCTCGCCCTTCTTCGTCACCTTGGCGCCGCGCGCCTGCACGTACATCGGCAGCGCCGGCGCCTGGCTCACCGCGAGCGGACGCGGCGGTGTCTGCTGCGTGCGAAGGTAGTGCAGTTCGTCGGGCAGGCAGATCGCGGCGAGCGAGCAGCGCGGGCACTTGGGGCTGTTCTCGAGCGGCGGCGGAATCTGCCCGCCGCTGGCGACGAGGCGCAGCCCGGCGGCGGCCTGGCGCGTGGCTTCGCGCAGCTCGGCGTCGAACACGACCTTGACGCGCTCGCGCGACGCGGCGAAGTAGAGCACGCCTTCGGGCGCGTCGTAGCCGTGCTCCTCGAGCAGCAGCGCCTGCGCGCACAGCTGCACGCGCTCGGGCTCGTAGGCGCCGTGCGCGACGTGCGGGCGCTTGCCGCGCTTGGTGTCGACCGGCACCGCGCGCCGGCCCTCGAACTCGGCCAGATCGAGCCTGGCGACGATGCCGAGCGCGTCGGACGAGAGCTCGAGCGAATGCACCGCGACGCGCTCGGGCGGATCGTCGTCGGGCGCTGCGGCAGCGGCGTCGGGTGGGCTGCCGCGCCGCTTGTCGACGCGGCGGTGCACGTGGCGGCCCTCGACCGTGTCGGCCGAATCGGCCCACTCGCCCTGCACCCACTCGAGATACGCCAGCCGCGGGCAGTAGACGTACTCGTTGACCATGCGCGCCGGCAGCAGCGGAGCGCCGGGGGGCAGCGGCGGGGCGTCGAGAGGGAGCGCGGGTTGCGCTGGCGATGCCGGGGCACGGTCGTCGCCATCGGGCGCGAGCATCGCTTCGGTCGACATGGCAGGCTACAATTCGGTACCCAATTGCGTACCGACGAGGTGGCGACGATGGACTATGTGACGGTGCGCGAACTGCGCGACAAATCCGGCGAGATCTGGCAGCGCGTCGAGCGCGGCGAGGAGTTCGTCGTCACCCGCAACGGCAAGCCGTTCGCGCTGCTGGTGCATACCGAGCCCGGCGATGTCGAGGCCGCGCTGAGGGCGCACCGCGCGGCGCGCTTCGGGGCGGTGGTGGCGCGCATCCAGGCGCACGCCCGCGAGACAGGCGCCGACCGGTTGACCGACGAGGAGATCCAGGCCGAGATCGACGCCGCGCGCAAGGCGCGGCGGCGCAAGGCCGCTGCCACGGCGAGCTGACGGCGCGCCGATGCGCGCCGTCATCGACACCAACATCCTCGTTTCGGGCTTGCTGCGGCCGGACGGCCCGCCCGGAGCGGTGTTGCGCCAAGTGGCCTTGCTGACTCTGGAGCCCGTGGCCTGCCGGGAGATCATGGCCGAGTACCGGGCTGTGCTGCCGCGCCGACGCCTGCGCCTGCGGCCGGACGACATCGACGACGTGCTGTCGCTCTTCGAAGCCCAGGCCTTGTGGGTTGAAGTGCCGGCGTACGACGGCAGCCCGCCGCTGCCCGACCCGACCGACTGGGCCTTCATCGCCTGCGCGCTGGCCGCTGGCTGCCCGGTGGTGACGGGCAACGCGAAACATTTTCCGGCGCAGCTGGGGGTGAAGGTCATGACGGCGAGGGAGTGGGTGGGGTGGGCAGCTGAGCATTCGCGGGCTCGGTCTTAGCTCGGGCCAGTAGCTGCGAACAGACCGCCGCCCAGAAGCGCTGTTCTCCCCAAAGCGATCGGCCCCGTCACGGCAGTTGCGAAGCGGAGCGCTACACGTGCCTCGAGGCCCTGTCGCGAAGCTGCGCGGATATCGATCACCGTCACCTGTGGCCGGGGCAGTCCGCACCGATCGCATTCGGAGAGTACGTCGGCGGCTACGGCTTCCGCGGCCGAGCTGCGTTTGCGATGCCGGGTGACGGCAAAGGGTGCCACCGAAGACCAGCTGACAGCGGGCGTCAACAACGGATCGTCGGGCGACGACGGTAAGCGCTGCACGGCAAGGCAGCCCGCCGCGCCGGCACGCAGATCGACCAAACCTTCGAGCGCACGATCCAGCGTCCGAAGTTGCCGCCGCTCATGCCACGTAGGCGCGCGGCGCTCCAGCTGGTGCGGCGCGATCACCAGCAAGCGCCGCCGCGGCCCGTCCCACTGAAACGCGAGGTGGCGCTGCATGCTCGCGGTGGATTTGGCTCCGTCGCGCTCGTGCCCGCTGAAGAAGCGATCGAGCCCGGCGTCCGGCGCCAGCCCGAGCACGTCGCGCACACGCGCCAGGACCGCGCGACGCAAGGCCCGCGCAAGCACGATCGGCGCGTCTTCATCCGCCTCCGACCGGCCGACGACAGCCAGCGCAAAGAACCCACCGCCGTGCAGCGCAACGGGTAGAGGCATGCGGCGAACGCCCTCGACCGCCGTGCGCTCGCCGGTTTCGACGGCCGGCGCCATCACGCCCAGCCCGACGAAGCGACCGTCACCGATCACCAGCGGCCCGCCGATCGGCCGGTCGAGCTCGAACTCAACGTGCCACAGCCGCTCCTTCGGGAAGCGAGTGCCTTCGGCGAAGGATTCTGCCCGCACGCCCTTCGCATCGAAGGGCTCGCGCTGCACGCGCACCATCGTCGCGACGCCCAAGACCCCTGCGTGCCGCAGCGCCGCGCGCACCGCCGCCGCTGCGCGACCCTCCTCGGCCAGGCGCTCCTGCGCACTCTTGGCTTCCTGCCGGATGCGCGTCGGATCGATTCGCCTGCGTCGCGCGGTCTCCGGAAGAGCCACCGCCGTCACCGAACGCCAGCGGCGACTCGGTCCGACATAGTGGCCCAGCATGTCGTCACTCTCGCTTCGCGTCACCACCAGCGGACAAAGTTCCCCCGTCTCGGGGTCAGCCCAATCCAGCCCGGAGAACGCCCATTCGACGTCGGTGGCACGCAGCGGTGCGCCACTCGGCACCTCGACGAGCACCCGCCGGATGGCGCGGTCGGCGTGCACCGAGCCGATCGACGGCATGGGAACGATGCGCAAGCGCTCGTCTGGAGGGACGGCCCCGCTGCCATCCCCCGCGCGGCCGACCAGGCTGCGCTCGATGGCGCCGGCATCGCCACCGAGTCCGGTCCGCAGCTTCGCCGCGGCGGCGTCGCGCAGGGATTCAACCAGCTTTGCAGCGCGCCCGAGCGCCCACGGCCAGGGTTTGGGCCCGTCGCGGTCGCGCAGCTCGAATACGGCCAACGTGCGGGCGCGCTCGTAGCAGACGCTGGCAAAGCGCGGCTTGGGCGGATTGACGAACAGTAGGCGCGCTTTCTTGCCCGCCCCTTCGGCGCGCAGTTTTGCGGCTTGATGCCGCTGCATGAGGCTCGCAAAGGAGCCGGGCGCGGGGCAGGCGAGCATGCGGCTTCCGCGAACGCCGGCTTCGGGGCGATGGACCACGCCGCCATGGGCGCTCAGGCGCTCCGCAAGCGCAGCGTCGTCCAGCAATTCGGCGATAGCCCACGCCATGTCGATGCCGCGCCCCAGCTGGTACAGATCATTCGCAGCCTCGGCGATGGCAGCCGCGTGCTCTTTGCCGGCACTCGATCCGGTCGCCGGCTCGCCTGGCAGCGGCCATGCGTAGAGCAGCGGCAGATCGGCAGCGAACAGGCTGGGCCGAACAAACTTGGCCGTGCGGATTCCGGAAACGTCGCGCGGGTCGTCCATGGCGTCGGCATCGTTGTTCGGCACGAACAGATCGACCGCCTGTCCGAGCGTGCGATGTGGCGCGGCAATGGCCGGCGCCGGCAAGGTCTCCAGCCATCGCAGCGCCGGCACGAGATGCCGGGGCAAGGCTTGGCCTCGTGCCGCACCCGCGATCAGCGCCTGGTAGACACGTGCCGGCGCCGGCGGCCACTCGGGCGCGCCTTGGCTCATGCCGTGGTAGCGTGCAGTGCCGAGGCCGTCTTCGTGCAGCCGGACGCTGAGGACGAGGTGCTGCGTCACTTCAGCCCACCTTCTTGGCCTTCGCCTTCCCCTTGGAGGCGTCCTTGTCGGCGAGGTCGGCCTTGGCAAGGTCCTTGCTGAACTTCACGGGTCGCGGCGCGCCGACGCCGAAGTCCGCCGCCCACTTCGCTGCGAGCCCGCGCGCGACCTCGTTGGTCAGCCCAACGGGCGTGCGTTCGCCGGTGCGGGCCACCTGCTCCCACCCGGCCGGCTGCTGGGTCTTGGGCACCAACAGGCAGCCCTGGCGCAGGAAGCCGTCGAGAGGCTCGGTCGCCGCGACGAGACACAGCCCCAGCACGTAGCGACGAAGCTTGTCGGCATCAGTAGTTGCGTGCAGTCGGCGCAGCGCGACGAGATTCATCGTCACGTCCCGGACGATCGGGCCGCGCGCGACGACACCTCCGTGAGCGCCCGTCGCCGGCACGGCGACGAAGCCGCGTTGCGCCAGCGGGCTCTTCGTGTTGCCTTCGGACTTCTCCTTCTCCTCCTCGGAAAAGACCTCCAACTTCGAGTAGTCGATGGCGGGCACGTACTGCGCCGACCTCGTCAACACGTCGACATCCCAGGCACGGATGACGGACTGCACCAAGCGCGGCAACTTGGCCTGCGTGTCTCGCGAGTCCCAGGCACCGAACACCAACGACGTGGGACCGAGCTTTGCGAGCTTCGTCGCATCGCCGACTTGCATGAACTCGACGAAGGCCGCCTGCGCATCGCCCTTGAGCTCCGACGATCGAACGATGGCATCGCCCAGGCGGTGGCCGGCCTCGAGCAGCGAAATGCTCTGACCGTTGCCGATGTCGATGCTCACCTGCGGTACCAGCCCGGCCAGCTCCGGATCGGACCCGAAGACGGGCTCCGCACGGTTGGCCTGGGCGCCCACACTGTCGATCGTCGCGACCTTGGTGCCGTCGGACAGGGTGTCGATGTTGTAGCCGATGCCGGCGTAGGTCGGCGGGAAGAACACCGCGTCTTCACCTTCCACCGGCGTCAGGTGCTGCTTCAGCACCAGGGCCACGGGGCCCTTGGGGTCGAGCCAGCTGTTGATGGTGTCTTCGCTCAACGAACTCATTCGATGTTCTCCTCGGTGACAGTGGTGATCGATCTCGCCTGACCTTCCTTGCCAGGCCAATCCAGCAACATGCGAAAGCGGCGCATCGGGAATGGAAAGGCCGTTGCGCCCAGCGCCGCCCGCAGCAACGGCAGCGGCAGCCAGGTCGAGTCGTCCGTGCGTTCACGGCCCATCACGGCGTACTCGTAGACGAGCTTGTCGCGTCGATCCGGCCGCTTCGGCCGCGCGTGACCCAGGCCGATTGCGGCGAGCAGTTCGACAAGCGGGAAGCCGAGCGTGTACAGGTTGCCATGCGCGTTGAGCGAGAAGCCGGCATCGATGGGGATGTAGTCGCGGCGCCAGTCAAACCGGAAGCTGCTGCTCTGCGGCGCGCACAACGCGAATGGATCGGCGCAAGCCGCCGCCGCGCGGCCGCGCACGAGCGCGAGCGCATCGCGGGCGAGTGCGGCGCCGGGGTACCCGCCGGCACCCGCCCAGAACTTGACGTTGTCGCGCTCGGTCGCATCCGACCAGTGGTCGATGAGGACAGCTTGCCTGCCGTCGCTCAGCTCGCAGACCAGCGTCGCAGGGCTTGCCGGATCGGGGCACGGATAGCCTCGCCGCTGATCCAGCAACTCGGGACGAGGCCCCCAGCTGTCGTTCCAGGATTCGAGTGTTCTGCTGCCTTGCGGTGCAAGAGCCCGCGCCTCGGCCCCGTCAAGAAACGCCAGGGCTCGTTCGACCGGCGACGTCTCGCCAGCAGAGCGAACGCGGAACAGCACATGGACTGGATCGCTCCAGTCGAACACGCCCTCGGCATCACCGAACAGGACATCAGCCACTTCGACAAGGCCGACGCACGCAAACACCTGCCCCGGGTTGAACAGGTCGACCGGGATCGCGGCCTCAGCCATGAACACCCCCAACCTCGTCGTTGCGACGCGATGCCTGCTGATCGGCCGCGCGCAGCAGTGCTTCCCACCAGGCCAGGCCCCACGGTCCCCAGGCCTTGTTCAGCGCGGCAAAGCGCAGCGCGATGCCGCGTGCGCGGTCGACCAGGCGGCTCGGCGGCTCTTCGGCGCCGGTGGTACGGATCAGCGGCCGAGCGTTGCCGTGATGCGCCGCGATCAGGTGCAGGCAGAGTTCGCGCAATTGCGGCGGCAGCGCCTTGACCCGCTCGTGCGCCTCGGCATGAGGCAGCGAGCCGAGTTCGTGCCGGTAGCCGTGCAGCCTCGCAATGTCTGGGCGGCGCGTGGTCTTGGCGTACGGCGGCATGCCAACGGCGGGCGCGCCGAATGCCTGCTGCCAGCACCGCGCCTTCTTGCCCTCGTCGTGCAGCCGCGCCGCCACCGCCAGCATCTCGGTCAGGTCCGACGGCAGTTGCAGCGCGCCGGCCAAGCGCAGGGCCGCGGACTCCGTCCACCTCTGGTGCTCGTCGAGCAACTGGGCGCGTCTGGCGCTGGAGCGGCCCTCCTCCGATTCGGCGGGCTGCCCTGCCAGGCTCTCGATCATCAGCCAGGTGGTGGCGCCTTCATCGGAGCGGCCCAGCGCAACACTTGCTTCGGTTCGCCAGCCTGCGGGCGCGGCGAGGGTGTCCGCGTCGTCGACCCGGCGCGTGCGGAACGGAACGACGCGCGGTGCGCCGTCGCCGTCGATCTGGGTGATGTCGATTTCGTCGCGCCCGGGGTCGTAGCCGACGGCATCGTTCAGCAGGCCGTCGGCGAGCCCGCCGATCCGCCGGTCGACCATGAGCACGGCACCGCCCAGCGCGCGCTCCAGGTCAACGCGCCGGCGCTTGTCGGCGTTCGCAACTTCGTCCGCCCGCAGGACGAAGTCCTTCCCGGAGGGTGGGTCGAAGACGACCGCCACGACGTCGCTGCAGTAGAGCGGCCGCTCGATGCGTGCCGCGCCGGCTTCATCGGCCGGCAGCGGCGCCAGGCTCCTGGCGCGCTTGCTCAGCCAGTCGAGCACGCGCCAGGTTTCGGTCTCGAGCCGCTCGGCCAGGTGCGGGTCCGCCGCATCGCGGAAGGCCTCGAGATCCTGCCGGCCGAAGAGCCGCCCGTCGTCGGTCACAGGCAGGTGGGCGCGCCAGACCACGGTCGTCTGCGGCGAGTCCTTCTCGTCGGGCCAGCCGCGAATCCACGGGGCCACTTCGGGCCGGCCGCTGTGCTCCTCCAGCGAGGTCATCGCCCAGGCCTCGACGACTGCGCGCGTCAGCGGCGGATGCAGCGGTGCGGGCGTGCTCGCCTGTTCAATCAGCGCACCCCGCCCGGCCTGCGTCTTCAACGCCGTGAGCGCGCGCGGGCTGGCGTCGAATGAAGCGTCCCGATGACGCGGCAGCGCCTCGATCAACTGGCGCACGGCATCGCTGCGCTGCTTCACCTGCTCGTCGTCATCGAGGGCCGGTACCACGATCACGCTCGCGTCACCTTCACCGCGTCGATTGACGCGGCCCAGGCGCTGCACCATCCGTTCCCAGGCGACGAGGTCGCACACGGCATGGTCGGCGTCGAGGTCCACGCCGACCTCGCCGGCTGCGGTGGCGATCACGAAGGCGATGCGTTCCGTAGCCCTTCCGCTTCCTGCGATGAAGCCCAGCGACTCGAGTCGGCGCGCGGCCGTCTCGCGTTCATACACCCTGCGTCCGCCGACGAAGAGTTCGGTGTCGATGGCCAGCTCCCTCCCGGCCAGCTTCTGCAGCGTCTCCTGGACCTTCTGGGCATGGTCCCGGCTGGTGCAGAAGACGATGATGCGCGCGGCCCGCGTGCCCTTGCCCGCGAGCTCCCAGGCATGCGCCGCCAGATGCTCGTGCAAGTCCTTCGTCGGAACTCCATCCGCCAGCATCAAGCGCTTGCTGGCCGACAGGCGCCGCCGGACGATCGGGTGGCTTTCGTCGGCGTCGGACAGGCCGAAGACCTCGTCGGCCCGTCGAGTGCGCCCGGTGGCCGACAGCGACAGGAAGCGCAATGACGGCACGAGCGGGTCGCGCGCAGGTTGGGCCGGCCCGAGCGGCCGGCCTCCGGCATCGGTGCCCGAGGCCACCTGCTCGATCAAGCGCTCGAAGGGCGGAACGAGATGAGCCTCGTCGAGCACGATCAATGCATCGGCGCCTAGCAGCCCGGCGTGATACGGACGCATCCTGCGCGAGACGGCGTAACCGCCGAAGAGCAGCCGTGATCCGACCATGTCCACCGTGCCGAGCACGATTGCGGGTCGAGCCGGATCTTCGAGCCATGCCCTGTTGTCGACGTGCTGGCCACGCAAGGTCGAGACGGGCAACGTGCCTTCGATGCCGAGCGCGGTCTTCACGGCAGGATCCTGTCCAACCCATGCACACAGACGCTCCGCCACCGAAGTGGCTTGGTCCACCACCGCGCGCCGATCGACGACGTACACCAGTCGTCGAGGAACAGTGGCACCGCAGGCGCGGGCTACGAGCCAGATCGCCATCACCGCCGTCTTGCCAAGCCCGGTCGGGATATCGAGCGCCATCGGCTGCTTGCCCGCAAGAAAATCCTCGAGCAGTCGCTCCTGCCAAGGAAACGGCGTCTCACCGTCTGGAAGATCGAGCGCTGCGCGCAGCCTGGGGGCGCACTGCTCCTTGTTCACGACAGCCACGGCTGGATTCACTCCATTGCCGCGGGATTCGCACGCACCGGCGGCATCGGCTGCCGCGCAAGCTCCGCCTCCAGCATCGCCAGATCCACCGGCTCACCCTCGAACGCGAAGCTGCGGGCAACCTTGCCCGGGATGCTCTCGCGTCGCAAGCGCTGCCGCTCCTCTTCCGGCAGAGCGCGCCATTTCCGGATCGCTTCTTTCCAGTCCATTCCGCTCGCTCCCGTTCTGCAGTCCGAGGCTGCGCCCTTGGACACCGGCCGAATCATGCCTGCCGCGAAGGTCATCGCGTGACCCTGCAACGGTACTCTCCGCTGTTCATTCATCCAGCCTCCCCACCCCCTCCACGAGCTTGCTTCTGACCTCGTCGGCCAGTTCCTCCGGCCACATCACCTGCACCTCGGGCACGTGGCGCAGGATGTCCATCACCAGTTCGCGCGGGTCGGCGTAGGGCAGGTCCAGCATCCAGCGGCCCTGGGCGTCGAGGCGGCCGCGCTGTCTGGGGTGCCAGGTTTCGGCGGCGACCCAGCGCGAGCGTTCGGGCGAGAAGCGCAGCCGCGCCCACTTCACTTCGCGGCCGGCGAAGATGCCGTAGCCGGCACCGAGGATGTCGTCGAGTTCGGCGTCGGCAATCTCGATCGCCGCGCGGTCGATGACGCGCACGCTCTCGACCGCATCGACGGCGAAGCTGCGCAGCGCCTCGCGCCAGTGGCACCAGGCGTCGAGGTACCAGTTGTCGCGGTAGTGCACCAGGCGCTGCGGCGAGACTTCGCGCTCGGTGCTCTCGGCGCGCGCACGGCTGCGGTGGCGGATCGACACGCGCCGGCGCCGCAGCAGCGCGCTGCCCAGCGCCTGGAAGTGCGGCAGGTGCATGCGGCGCGCGCCGACCGTGAGCACGCGGATGCGGCGCGCGACGTCGGCTCGTGCCGGCGCGCCGCTGCCCAGCAACTTGTGCAGCCGCTTCATCAGCGGCTCGATGTGCGGCCCGAGCAGGCCGCCGGCGTCGAGGCTAGCCAGCAGGTGCTGCATGCTCAGCAGCGCGTGGATCTCCTGCGCGCTGAACCACAGGCCGGGCAGCTCGAACTGCTCGCCGCCTGGCGTGGCCGCATGTTCGAGGCGCCAGCCCTGCTGCCCGGCGTCCCACGCGATCGGTGCGTTGTGGCGGTCGCGCAGCCAAGCGATGTCGCGCTTGAGCGTCGCGGGCGAGACCTCGAGCTCGCGCAGCAGGAAGTCGCGGCGCACGCAGCGCCCGCTCTCCAGCCAGCTCTCGAGCTTGTAGAGTCGGTCGCGCTGCGCCACCACCGGGCCGGGTTTGCGTTCAGGTCACCCGCACTGCCCCACATACCCGCACGCGGTGCAGAACTCGCAGCCGTCGCGGTGGATCAGTGTCGCGTTGCCGCATTCGGGGCAGCGCGCGCCTGCGAGTTCCTGCGTCGCGACGGCACCACCCGCCGAAGCGACGGGCGATTCGAGGACGCCCATCTCGCGCAGCGGGAAGCCCTCTTCGTTGAGCACGCCGAGCATCGCGTAGCGGTGGATCAGCAGGCGCGCCATGTAGGCCACGGTCGAGGGCCAGACCTGCTGGCGGCGCGGGCTGCCGGGCAGCGTCGGCACGAAGGCCATGAAGTGGCCGAGCGGCTCGGCGTAGTTCAGCAGCTTCCTGAGCTTCATGCCGATCCACGCCGGATCGACGACGCGCATGTCGAGCGAGAGGATGCGCGCCAGTCCGTCGAGCGCGCGCGGGTAGTTGCCCGAGAACGCGAGCGCGCACGGCCTTGTGACCGGGGCGCCGTCGGGGCCCGGGAGCGTGATCTCCTTGAGCGTGAGGGTGAGCGATTCGCCCGATGCCGGGTTGTCGATGTCAGCCGACCAGGCGAGCGTTCCGGACGGGCCGGTGCGCGGCTCATCCAGGCTGAAGAGCGCGTCCATCACCGGCGTCGGACCGCCCTCGGCGAGCGCGCCGAGCTGCTCGCAGCGCCAGCGCAGCACCGCCGCGGTCGCCGCGACGACGCCCGGGAACATGCGCTTCTCGCCGTACGGCGGCACGGGCATCTCGAAGGCGCGCTCCTCGGCGACGGTGGCGAGCGCGTCGAGCTTCAGGCGCAGCCAGGCGGCGTCGTTGGTGCGCAGGTCCATCGACAGCGTCTTGGCCATCGCACCCAGGCCGCGCGGCTGCTCGGCGCCGTTGACCCAGACCTCGAACGGACGCGTCGGTACGCTGCGGCTGGCAGCCGCGTCGCGCCGCTCGGCCGCCTGCTCGCGGGCCTGCGCGCCGTCCGACGGCTCGCGCCGCTCGATCGGCAACTCGCCGACGAAGAGCGCGAAGTCGCCGTGCGGATGCTGGATCATGTAGGTCCAGGCCGAATTGCCTGCCGCCAGATCGGGCCGGCCCGGCCAGCGCAGCGACGCCAGCACCGGCGCCGGCAGGCGATCGAGCGCGAGGCGCTGGTTGGCGTCCGGCGCGGTGAGCGGTGCCGGCTTGACTTCGACGCTCAGCACCGAGCCGAGCACCGCGTTCGGCCGGTACGTCGCCAGGCCCTTCAGGCCCTTCTCCCAGGCCTGCAGGTAGAGGTTCTTGAAGTCCTCGAACGGATAGTCGGCCGGCACGTTGACCGTCTTCGAGATCGCGGTGTCGACGAACGGCGCGACCGCGGCGACCATCTCGGCGTGCGCCTGCGCGCTCATCTCGAGCGCGGTGACGAAGGCCGGCGTGAGCTCGGCGTCGCCGCCCTTCAGGTGGTGGTACAGCCGCCACGCGTGGTCCTCGACGGCGTACTCCTTGAAGGTGCCGTCGGGCTCGCGCTTCTTGCGCTTGTAGGTCCAGCTGAACGCGGGCTCGATGCCGTTGCTCGCGTTGTCGGCGAACGCGAGGCTGATGGTGCCGGTCGGCGCGATCGACAGCAGGTGCGAATTGCGCAGGCCATGGGTGCGAATGCGCTCCTTGAGCTGCGCCGGCAGGCGCGACGCGAAGTTGCCGCTCGCGAGGTAGAGGTCGGCGTTGAAGAGCGGGAACGCGCCGCGCTCCTTCGCGAGTTCGACCGACGCCTCGTAGGCGGTGTTGCGCATCGTCTCGGCGACCTTCGCCGCGAAGGCGCGCGCCGGCGCTTCGTCGTAGCGCAGGCCGAGCATCACGAGCGCGTCGCCCAGGCCGGTGAAGCCGAGGCCGATGCGCCGCTTGCTGCGCGCCTCGGCGAGCTGCTGCGGCAGCGGCCACACGCTCACGTCGAGCACGTTGTCGAGCATGCGCACCGCCACGCGCACGACCTCGCCGAACGCGGCCTCGTCGAAGCCGGCATCGGCCTCGAACGGCGCGCGCACGAAGCGCGTGAGGTCGATCGAGCCGAGGCAGCAGCAGCCGTAGGCAGGCAGCGGCTGCTCGCCGCAGTTGTGCGCGACCAGGCCATTCGCATCGAACGCGTGCACATGCTCGACCGTGGCGTCGAACACCTCTTCGACGCCATCGGGTTCGATGCTCTCGACCTCGGCGACGAAGCGCTCGCGGTTCAGCTCGCGGCGGTAGGCGCCGAGCAGCCGCTCGAGCCGCGCGGCCTTGGCGTGATCCTCGAAGCCGATGCGGTCGGCGAACCGCGCGATGTTGTCGCCGGTGATCACGAGTTCATGCTCCGCCTGCGTCGGATACTCGCGCATGCCGCCCCGCCCGTCGGGCAGCGCCCTGCGTTGCGCCGGGCGGCGCTCGCGATAGATCGTCGATGCGATGCCCAGGCGCAGCAGGATGCGCTGCACGCTGCGCAGCAGCGCATCGTCGGCCTGGCTCAGCCGCACGCTGACGCCCTTGTCCTGGCTGCCCTGCACCGAGCCATCGGCGTCGAACAGGCCGCGCAGCAAGCCGCGGCAGAAGTCGGACGACCCCGACTCCATCTTCGGCGTGATCGCCTTGTGCCCCACGGCCATGCCGCAATCCAAGGCCAGGTCGCGCAGCGCGGCCGAAGCCATGCGCATCTCGCCGCGGCCCGCGATCGGCCGCTGCCAGCCCCGGAAGTCGCTGCGATGCGAAAGCGTGCCTGCGGCACGCAGGGCGGCCTGCATGATGCCGCTCGCGCTGTGGGCGACAGTAGCCTGTGCGCCGACGACCGCCAGCTCGGGCGCCCACACCGAAAGTACGGCCTTGTCGTGCTTCAACGTGCCGTCGCCGACGAGCAGGCCGAGCAGATAGCCCTCGGCTTCGCTGAACTCGCCCTCCCAGCCATCGAGCGCGCGGTGATCGTGCAGCACGATCTCGTCACCCGGCTCGAGCGAGCCGGCCTGCACCCAATCGCTCTCGATCAGGTAGCGCGATTTCTTCGTCACCCGCCGCAGCCGGTGATCTGCGGTCAGTCGCAATTCGTGACCCTGGCGCGTGCGTAGCCTGCAGACCGGCTTCACCCCGGTGGCGAAGAATCCCGCCGACTCCGTCACGTAGCCCTTGCCGTCGACCAGCGCGGTAAACGGTTGACCGACGAGTTCGCGCACCTGGCGCGCGCCTTGCGACGTCGCGATCCAGGTGTCGGCGGTGACGCAGGGATTCGTGCTCGAGATCGTCTCGCAGTAGCGCAGGTTGTTGTCGGTGTTGATGCGGTCGAGGAACAGCACGCCGGGCTCGGCGTGGTCGTAGGTCGACTGCATGATCTGCTGCCACAACGCGCGCGCTGTGAGCTTGCGAAAGACCCACATCCCGTCGTCGCGCTGGTAGGCGCCGTCGGCCTTCTGCCCCGGGCCGGGTTCGGCGCGGTGCACGAGTTCGATGTCGGTGCCGTCGCGCACCGCGCGCATGAAGGCGTCGGTCACGCCGACCGAGATGTTGAAGTTCTTCAGGTCGCCGCTGTCCTTGGCGTGGATGAACTCCTCGACGTCGGGGTGGTCGCAGCGCAGCACGCCCATCTGCGCGCCGCGCCGGCTGCCGGCGCTCTCGACCGTCTCGCAGCTTCGGTCGAAGACGCGCATGTAGCTCACCGGCCCCGAGGCGTTGGATTGCGTGCTGCCGACCCAGGCGCCGCGCGGGCGGATGCGCGAGAAGTCGTAGCCGACGCCGCCGCCGCGGCGCATCGTCTCGGCCGCTTCGGTGAGCGCCGTGTAGATGCCGGGGTGGCCCTCCTCGTCGGTCGCGATCGAATCGCCGACCGGCTGCACGAAGCAGTTGATGAGGGTCGCCGAAAGGGCCGTGCCAGCCGCCGAGCTGATCCGCCCGGCCGGGATGAAGCCGCGCTGCTGGGCGTCGAGGAAGCGCGCCTCCCACGCGGCGCGCTGCTCGGGCGCCTCGACCTGCGCCAGTGCGCGCGCGACGCGCAGCCGGATATCGTCGGCGCTCTTCTCGTCGCCCTTGGCATATTTCTCCAGCAGCACCTCGTCGGTGATGAGCTGCGGGGCAAGCGCGGGCGCGCTGGCGCGGGGGGATCGGCTGCGGGTCGTTTCGGTCATCGTATCTCCTGGTCTCCTGAAGTGTGTTGCGCAGGCTAATGTGACGCCGGCGGCAAGGGTTTGACAGCGGTCAGCAAGCGGGCCGATCGCTCGCCGGCGCGAGCGCTACGAGTCGCTTCCCGCCGCGGCGGGCGGGGGAGTCGTCGGCCAGTCCGGCCGGATCGACGCCGCGGCGTGCGGCCGGCAGCGGGATAACCCTGGTCGCGGGTCCGGGGCACATTGTGCCCCACCCCCGCAGGTGCGCGACGCCGGATGCGCGGCGCGCCGCCTGGGCACGGCTCAGGGCAGGTTCAGTGCCCGCAGGAAGGCATCCACCTCGTCGGTGTAGGCGCCGGGTGCGCCGAGCAGGTCGTTCAGGTCGGCGTGCGACAGTGCCACCTCGAGCACCGACACCTGGCCGCCGAGCGAAGCCGCCTTGGCGGCAAACGCGTGCGCCTGCGGGCACGAGTCGCCGCGCAGCGACGAGCAGACCGCGAGCCAGGGCGCCGACGGCGGCGCGATCAGCCTGTGAAAAGGCGAGGCGTCTCGCCAGTAGGCGGGGTCGGCGCCGAACGCCTGGTCGTAGAAGCCGAAGTGCCGGCCCGACATGATCGGCACCAGATCGAACGCGGCGCTGTCGACGCTGATCGTGGCGCGCCACGGCCCGACGCCGAAGCGCGCGCCGATCCGCGGATCGGCGGCGATCAGCGACACCAGATGCGCGCCGGCCGAATGTCCGATCAGCACCGCTTGGGTGCCGTCGGCACCCCAGGCGCGGGCGTGCTGCTGGACGAACGCGAGCGCGAGTGCCACGTCGTCGGCCTGCTCGAGCGGGTGCGCCTGCGGCAGCATGCGGTAGTTGACCGAGGCCAGCACGCAGCCGCGACCGACCCAATGCATGACCTTGTTGCGCACGCTGCGCAGCAGCCCCTTGTCGCCCCGGCTCCAGGCGCCGCCATGGACAACCAGCATCAGCGGCGCGCCATCGGCTTGCGCCGGACGGTAGACGTCGATCGCCTGCGCGGGGTCGGTGCCGTAGGCGATATCGCGCTCGACCCTGGCTCCCGGCGGCAGTTCGAACGCGCCGCAGGCCCCTATCGGATGGCGCGGGATCGATGCGCCGTCGCCCTGAAGACGCCCCGCGAGTGCCGCGAGCCATGCCGCCTTGTTCACCGCCCGGCCCTATCCGCGCTGTGTTCGGCTTTCGTCCGGCGCGCGGCCGAGATAAACCTCGCATCCGCCGCGCGGATTGAAGACATACTGGTCTCCGTCGAGCGGCATCACCTTCGGCCCCCAGGGGTTGGCGGTGCCGAGAAACAGGCCATAGGGCGTCGACTCGAGCGTCCGCAGCCCCATGTTGTACGGGTTGCCCATGCCATTGGTCGTGACCGGCACCCAGTTGACGCCGTCGTTGCTGCGGTACAGGTCGAAGCCGGCGCCGTTGTCGAACATGGTCTTGGGCGTGACGTAGGCCAGCAGCCTGGCGAACGCGCCGGGCCAGCGGCTGTGCTTGACGTAGCCGAGCCACGCGCTCCACTCGAAGGTGCTCACATAGAGCCAGCCTTCGTGCTCGCACATGCGCCACATATAGCCGTTGAAAAAATCGTCGAATCCGGCGCGCCGACCCGATAGCGGCTCCTTGTGGCCATCCGGCGTGTCGCGCGGTTCGCCGACGATCAGGTCCCAGCTCAGATCTCCGTTCAGCCGCATCAGTTCGGCGGCGGCCGGACCGATCTTGTTGAGCTTGTCGATGCCGCCGCCCTGGATGCCGGTGCCGATATACAGCGACCCTTTGAATGGCGCCATGCTGAGCACGCCCTGGTTCTCCGGCCCACGCCAGGCGCCGCGCGTCAGCACCCGCTCCCACGCGTACGGCGGCTCGCCTTCGCAGCGGCTGCGCCAGAGCTGGAAGCCCTCGTGATTGAGCGTCCCGGCATAGAGGTGGTCGCCCCAGGCACAGATCTCGTGGACCGACTTGTTGCTGAGGTCGCCGAACGCGAAGTCGGTGACCGGCTCCCAATGGCCGGCGGCCGGATCGCGGCTGCCGTAGATCACGACATGGCCGGAGATATTCTGGTTGCCTCCGCGCGCGCCGGCCGGCGTCGTGAACAGCATGCCCTTGAACGATACGAGCGAACGAATCGTCGTCACCGGCAAGCCCACCAGTCCCGGCTCGCAGGTCTGCTCGAAGCGGCGGCCATCCTCCGATCGCAGGATGATGGGCCCGGGCCCTCTCGCGGGCGACCAGGTACAGACGTACAGATTGGGCTTGCCGGTTGCCGTGTCGACGTGCACCGCCATCGCGCGGTAGCTCACCTCGCGCGGGATGCGCTGGCCGTCGCTGCCGACGATCATCGGCGACTTGTAGGCGCGTTCCCAGCGGTCGGCGCGCGGGTCGTAGGCCCAGATCTCGGCGCACAGGTCGAGGTCGAACGGATCGACCGGCCCCTCGACCGGCCACACATCCAGACCGAGGCTGCCGGCGTGACGCTTGCGCATGAGGGCGAACGCGCCGCGGATCGTGCTCACGTACAGGCGGCCGTTGAACCAGACCATCGAGTGCGCGTATGAATTGTGGCCATCGCCGAAGCCGCCGTAGGCGATCAGCTTGAAGTGCTCCCGGCTCAGCCCGGGGCGGATCCCGAGCCGGTTCGCGACCGCCGCCATCACGCGCCCAGCGCCGCGATGAAGTGGTCCAGCGCCTTGCCGGCTTCCTCGCGCGTGCTGAACGGTCCGACCCGGTTCTCGTCGCGGGTCGTGAAGTGCCAGCCGTTGTCGGCGTGAAAGATGCGGTCGCTGCGGAAGTGGCTGCGCCGCGCCTCGCCGCGCCGATGGCGGCGCGGCGCCTGCGCGAACTCGCCGCCCCAGAAGCGAAGGCAGGCCGACAGGACTTCCTCGGGGCGCAAGGTCGGAAAGAAGTGGCCGGCGTCGCGCACGCGCCGGAACTCGGCATGCGGCCAGATCTCCAGCAGCCTGGCGCCCGAGAGCCGGGCCGGCGAGTGATCGCCATACATCGCGATGATCGGGAAGTCCAGCTTGCGCAGGCGATCGAGTGCGAGCCCGTCGTCCTGCATCATCTCGGCCTCGGCGGATGTCGTCTTAATCAGTTCCAGCCACGCGGCCGACGTTCGCTTGCCGGTTCGGCCGAGCAGCGGGCTGACCAGCTCGACCAGTTCGGCCGGTACCTCCTTGCCATGCAGCTGCCACTGCGCGACGCGTGTCAGCAGCTTCGGGCCGAAGTACGGATCGCTGGTCGAAAGCCCCGCCTCCATGCGGTCGAGCACGGGCTGGACCTTCTGGCTCAAGCTCCACGCCTCGCGCTCCTGGACCTCGCGGCCGGCCGAGAAGTGGCTGTCGGCGAGCACGAGGCTGCGCACGCGTTCGCGATGGGCGCAGGCGAAGTTCAGCGCGACGACGCCGCCGAAGCTGTGCGCCATCAGATGCGCCTTGTCGATGCGCAGGAAGTCCATCAGTCCGGCCAGGTCGGCGGCGAGGATGTCCGGCGAATAGCCCGTCGCGGGCATCTCCGAGCGGCCATGCCCGCGCAAGTCGTACAGGGTCACCCGAAACCGCTTTGCAAGCGCAAGGCCGTAGCGGAAGTACCAGAACGCCATATTGGTGGCCAGGCCATGCACCATGACCAGGTCTTCGCGTGCAGAGCCGCCCCCATCGTCCAGCTGGACGTAGTTGAGCTTGACTCCGTTGATCGTCGCGATCGGCATCGTTGGCGGTTCCGCTATTCCATGTAACCCAGCATCTGGAGCTGGTCCATGATCTGCTTCTTCTCGTCCTCGTCCATCGCTTCGGCGAGGCTGGTGTTGGCGCCGCCCTGGGTTGCGGCGCCGATCTCGATCGGATGCGCGGCCTTGTGCCCGGCGGTGAACATCGCGGGCGGGACGACGCCCTCGAAGTCCGAAGGCACCGGCAGGCCGACGCTGTAGAGCAGCGTGGAAGCGACGTCGGTGATGTGCCGCTTGCCGATCAGCTTGCCGGCCTCGATGCCCGGGCCGTAGGCCATGAAGACGCCTTCCGGATGGTGGGTGCCGACGACGTAGTTGCGCTTCTGCACGATCGGCAGGATGTTGCGCACCGAGACGAACCCGAAGTCGCGCAGCACGAGCTGCAGATCCGGCGCGTCATGCATCGCCGCACCAGGGAATACATCCTCGCGCTTGTGGATCTCGGTGACGATGCGCTCGCCGGTCTCGGGGTCCTTCAGTTCCTCGAGGTCGCGCATCAGGCGCGCGCGCACCTTCTCGTAGTCCTTCGGGTCGATGCCGGTCTCGCCGGGCTGGCGGGCGACGCGGATCGTGATGCCGTTGCAAGACGGCGTGCGGCAATAGGCGGTCGTGCGCGTCCAGTCGAGGTAGGCGAAATAGCTCTTGCTGACGTTGAAGCCTTCGGTCCCTTCGGGCATCGGCTTGAAGTGGACATAGCCCTTTTCGGCCAGGTAGGCATTGATGCGCACGACTTCGGTCGACGCGGTGAAGCCGTGGTCGGAAGCGAAGAAGACCTGCACATCCGGGCCCGCCGCGGTGACCAGGCGCTCGACGAAACTGTCGAGCTGGGCAAAGTAGGCGAGCGATACCTTGCGCATGCGGTCGTGATATTCGCCCATGCCGTCCTGCGGCAGGCGCGGATCGAGATATTGCCAGGCCTGATGCTGCAGCTTGTCGACGCCGTCGAACAGCACCGCCATCAGGTCCGGCGCCTCTTCCTTCATCAGGTATTCGGCAACCCGGAACCACTGCATCTCGCGCGGCAGGTGGTAGCGCACCCACGCCTCGCGGTCCTCGTCGCTCAGCTCGTAGCCGGCCTGCTGTTCCTGGTCGAAGTCCCAGGCCAGTTCGGTCGCGTTGAAGTCGGGGATCTTCTTGAGCCGGTCGTAGAGCTCCGGCGGATAGGTGTTGCGGCGCAGGTGGCGCGCCGGCACGAAGCCCGGCACGACGCAGCCGTTCAGTTCGCTCGGCGGCGGCGCGGTGAACGGAAAGTTCAGCGCCGCGATCCGCTTGCCCTGACGGCTGGCGATCGACCAGATCGTCTCGACCCGGCAGTCGCGCGCGTCGAACAGCGTCATGAAGACCTTGTCGCCGCGCTCCTCGGCGCGCACGAAGTCGTAGACACCGTGGTGCCCCGGCCCACGGCCGGTCATCAGCGACACCCAGGCCGGCGGCGTCAGCGGGTTCGGCGTCGAACGCAGCTTGGCGCGCGTGCCGCCCGCGAAGATGCGCGCCATGAACGGCATCACGGCACCACCCTCGCCGTTCGATCCCGGCTTGATCAACTCGTCGAGGACGGTGAACGTGGCGCCGTCCATGCCGATGAAGAGGGTGCGAACGGTCATGTGCTGAATCCTTTGGTACGGGGTCGGCGCGTCGCAACGGAGGCGGCCGATTGTTTGAAACTGCTGCGATTCGATTCGCTCAACCGTGCACCTCGATACGGTGAAGCTCCTGCCCGGCAACGGCGATGATCCTAGCCTCGTCGCGCAAGACGCGCGTCTCCACCGCGACGGCGCCATGCTGGACGAGAAGCTTTTCACACGCCGCGTCGGCAGCGACGACGACGAAGTCGGCCGGCCGGCCCTGCAGGCCGGTGCCGAGAAACTTCGCCGCCGCCTCTTTCGCGCACCACAGGCGCAGCAGGCGCTCGTCGAGTGCGGGCCCGGAGAGGTTCTGCACCCAGTGCTGCTCCTGCGGCGCAAGCGACTCGACCATCAACTTGGGCTGCTGGATGCGGCCCAGCGCCTCGAGGTCGACGCCGACCGGCTGGCCGGGCGCCGTGATCGCGGCAAGACAGGTGTTCGCGTTGTGCGCCAGCGAGACGCGCGGCGCGGCGATCAGGTTGTCGCACCATGCGCCGCCGACCACCGGAGCGCCCTGGGCGTCGTGCCCGACCAGGATGTCGGTCGGATGAAGCAGGTGCCCGGTCTGTTCGGCGACCCACAGGCGCGTCGCCTCCTTCAGCGCGGCGCGGCCGAACAACCACTCGCGCCGGCGCCGAAGATGGCCCTGCAGCGCGTACCACTCGTCGCGCTCGACCGGCCCGAGCAAGGCATGCGCCAGGATGCGCAGGCAGATGCCGCCCGACTGCGAGCAGAATTCCTCCGACATCAGCGGCACTTCCCAGAGCGCGACGCCGGCGTCGGGCAGCAGCGGCAGCGGGCCGCCAAGCCAGCCGTTCAGCGGATCGGTGCGAACGTCGTGATAGGCCGGCGGAACGACGAAGAAGATGTTGACCAGGTCCTGGGCGCGCAGCAGCAGCCGGCCCTCGCCGTCGACGCATTCGAACTGGAACGCGCGCGGCGCCGAGAGTGCGGTCGCATCGGCATCCAGCGCTCGCTGGCGGGTGCGCATCACGATTCCCGCACGCTCGCTCGGGCAGTGTTCGTGCAGTTCGATCCGCGCTATGGTCGACGGAAAGGCGTGAAACTGAGTGCCGATGTACTGCGCGTACCAGAGCGCCACGATCTGCCCCATGGCGTCGAGCAGGACCGGATTCAAGACCAGTTGCGGCGTATGCCCAGGGGCAAAGAAGTCGCGCAATCCGACCTCCGAGAGCTCGACATCGATGCCGCTGTCGTCCCAGGCTTGGGCATGCGCCATCGACTGGAAGACAAGCCCGTGAAACATGCCGGTGGCATACAGGTCGGGCTCGTTGAGGCAGGATTCGCGCCGTTCGCCGAGCGGCGCCATGACCGGCAACTGCCAGTCGGCCTCGAAGGCGAACTCTGCCGTCAGCACCGGTCCGCGCGCAGTCAGCACACGCGCCGCATAGCGGCCGCGCGCGCGGTCGACGACGTCGGCCTGCACCTCGAAGCTCAGCTCGCCGGCGTCGAGCGCGACCCAGTCGAAGGCCCTGACGTTCTCGATCACTTTCACGTCCGCGCGTCCGGCGAGCAGCGCGCAGGCCTCGGCCATGATTTCGAGGCTGACGGTGAACGGCACGCAGGACAGGCCGAACAGTTCGGCGTCCGAGTCCGACACCGGGCCCGACATCACGTGGTCGCGGATGAAGTTGTCGTTGGACAGGCTGACCGAACAGCGCGCGACGACATGCGACTCCTCGAATTCGACGATCTCGTCGAGCAATGGCGTCAGACTGTCGCGCGCATGCGTCGAGCCCCATTCGGGCGCCGAAACGGCGCTCGCGGCCGTTGCGCCATGGCCGCCCGGAAGGTACTCGACGAGCGCGCGCTGCTGATCCAGAAAGTCTCGCATCAGGTCGAAGTAGTCGGCCATCACCGCTGCACGTTCGTCATCGGCGCGCGCCTCCGCGACGCCGCCGGCAGCAGGCACGGCTGCGCCTGCCGGGGCATCGTCCTCGCCACGCGCCGGAGCCGGAGCAGGCGCCGGCGGTTCGGCGAGTTGGCGCAGTGTCTCGCGTTGGGCGGCGCCCAGACGCAGCATCGGCATCGTGTTGTCGAGCAACACACCGCGTGGCGCAGGCACCGCCCCGTCCAGATCGATCGCGGCGATCGCCCGCGGCTCGAACAGACGCGCCAGCACCGGCCCCCGGCCGGCGACGTAGAGTTGCCCGAGGACGGCGAGAAAGTGCTCGACATCGTTCTTGCGCCGCACATTGGTCGACGCGGCGACGAAGTCGCGATCGATCAGGATATCGTTCACGAACGCGGTAAGCTTGGCCGAAGGGCCGACCTCGACGAAGAGGCGCACCCCGTCGTCGTGCATCTTCAGCACCGTTTCGCGAAAGCGCACCTTCTTCGACCACTGCGCAGCGGCGAGCTTGCGTACTGCGGCCGGATTCGACGGGAACAGATCGGCCGACGCGCAGGAATACAGTGGGATCGTCGGTCGCCCGACCTTCACATCCTTGTAGTACTGCAGGAAGGCTGCGCTCACGTCGCCGAATGCCGCCGTGTGATAGCCGCGATCGAAGGGCAGCGGCAGGCAGATGCCGCCTTCCTTCGTCAGCAGCCCGTGCACCCGCGCGATGCCTTCGTTCGTGCCGTAGAGCACTATCTGGTTGCTGCAGTTGTCCATCGCGACGACGACGTCGCCGGCCTGCGCGACGAGCGATTCGACGGTCGCCGGCGGCAGCGCGCCGACGGCAAGCAGCGCACCGGTCGGGATCTTGCCGGCCGCGAGCAGCTCCTCGTAGACCGCGAAGTGGCGGCTGATGCAATATGCGCGTTCGGCCGGCGTGCGTGCCGGGTTCGCGCCGCACGCGCCAAGCGCCGCCGATTCGCCCGAGCTGTGCCCGAGCATGACATCGGGTTCGACGCCGAGCGAGACGAGCAGCTCGTGCATCGCCATATCGCCGATGAATACCGACTCCGAGCCGACGTCCATGTCCTGCATGCGCTGCTCGAGCTGGTGGCGGCGTTCGGCGCCGATCTCCGAGGTCGGAAAGACGATATCGGTCCGCGTTTCGCCGAGCGGCAGATCGTAGAGCCCGTGCCAGAAGTCCAGCCATTGCTGGACCTCGTCGAAGCACATCGCGAGGCCCGAGAACATGGCCGGATACTGCGAGCCCTCGCCCGGGAACAGAAAGGCCAGCTTGCCCTCCACGCGCCGGCTGCCGTAGACGACGCCGCCGCGCGCCGACCAGCGGTCGCTGCCACGCCCTTCGCGCAGGCGCTGCAGCACCTGCTCGATGCGCTTGGCCAGCACGCCGGTATCGGTCGCGACGATCGCCATGCGGTGCGTCTGCGCGCGGTCGGCGCGCGCCAGCGCAGCCGCCACTTCGGAGAGCCGCCATTCGGGATGGCGCGCCAATGCCGCGGAGAGTTCCTCGAGCCGCGCAACGAGCGCCGCATCGCTCTCGGCCGACAGCACGCACAGCTCGGCCGGCCAAGCACCGAGCCGCAGCGGAGCACGCGCTTCGGGCGGCGCCTGCTCGACGATCGCATGCGCATTCGTGCCGCCGAAGCCGAAGGCATTGACCGCGGCACGTCGTGGCGCATCGAGATGCGTGATCCACGGTGCGGCCTGGGTATTGACGTAGAACGGCGTCGCGGCGATGCCGAGCTCCGGGTTGACCTCGTCGCACAGCGTCGGCGGCAGCACCCGGTGATGCAGCGACAAGGCCATCTTGATCAGGCTCGCGACGCCCGCGGCCGGGATGCAATGGCTGATCATCGACTTCACCGAGCCGAGCGCCTTGACGCCGATCGGCGTCGTGCGCTCGCCGAATACCGCCTTCAGCGACGCGATCTCGGTGCGGTCGCCGAGCGGAATGCCGGTGCCGTGCGCCTCGACCAGACCGACACTCGCCGGCTCGACGCCCGATGCCGCATAGGCGCGCCGGATCGCCAGCGTCTCGCCTTCCTGGCTCGGCGCGAGCAGCCCGGTGCCGCGCCCGTCGCTCGACTGGCCGACCCCGCGCAGCACGGCGTAGATGCGGTCGCCGTCGGCGAGCGCATCGTCCAGCCGCTTCAGGACGATCACGCCCAGGCCTTCGCCCAGCAGCGTGCCATCGCTGCCGGCTTCGAACGGCCTGACCTTGCCGCGCGCGCTCAAAGCGCCGAGCTGGGTGAAGATCGTCGTCACATCGGCCGGCAGCGACGCGTTGACGCCGCCGACGAGCATCATGCGGCTGCGGCCGGCGCGCAACTCGTCGATCGCCGCGCTCACGGCGAGCAGCGACGACGAGCAGGCGGCGTCGACCAGGTAGTTCGGCCCGTGCAGGTCGAGCCGGTTCGCGATGCGCCCGGTCATCACGTTGGGCACGAGTCCGGGCGCGATGTCGGGCGTCATCGGCGGGATCGTCGATTCGAGCATGGCCCGGATCTGCGCCAGCCTGGCAGCATCGATCTGCGGCAGCATCGCGCTGACGACTTCCATCGTCTGATCGACGCCGATATCGTTCTGGATGATCGTGCCCTGCCCGCGATGCAGATACGTGCTGTGGCCGAGGATGATGCCGGTGTCCGAATGGTCGAAGCCGCTACCCAGATAGCCGGCGTCGGCGAGCGCGTCGCTCGCGACACGCAGCGCGATGAACTGATCGGGTTCGCCGCCGTCCAGCGAATTGGGCATGATGCCGAACTCGCGCGGGTCGAAGCGATACAGCTCCTTCAGGTAGCCGCCGAACTGCGTCTTGATGCGGCCCGCATCGAGGTAGCGCTTCGCGCCCCAGTTCTCGACCGGCTCGCCGATCGCGTCGACACCGCCGAGGATATTGTTCCAGAACGTCTGCAGATCGGGCGCCTGCGCGAACATGCAGGCCATGCCGACGATTGCGATCGGCGCCGGTGTGTCAGGTCTTGATCCGTTCATGCGGCGGCATCCTGGGCCGAGTGCCTTGCCCCGCCGCCCAGGCGGTTCAAGGCGGCGCTCGCCACGCTTTCGAGCTCTTCGATGGCCATGATGGGCTCGCCCGCTTCGTCGAAGAAAACCACATCGCCACGCACGAGATGGTCGTCACCGCCTGCGCGGCGCTGGTACTCCATGACCGCCAGCGGGCAGTGACGGTCCGTATAGCGGGTGACGCGGCCGAAGCGGGTCGGCAGCGCGGTCTCGTCGCGGTAGGCACGCGACCAGACCCAGGCCATCTGGGCCGCGGCATCGAGCAGCGCCGGGTCGAACACCCAGCCGGGGGCGCCGTCATCCACCGCGGCGATCCAGTCGGCGGGCAGACTTGCGCGCACCCGCGCGATGGCACCGCCGGCCGAGAGACCATCGATGCGCTCGATCATCTGCAGGCGCGGCCCGTGCGACAGCCATTCGCGATAGGCCTTGGCGGCGGTCGGCTTCATCTCGTCGTGCATCGTCGGCGGCGGATAGGCGCCTTGCGGCAGCGCTTGTTCGAGACGAACCACGCAGCGGTAGTGCGTCAGCACGCGATCCGGATCGATGCGGCTCTGCAGCGCCACGCTGACGTCGAAACCCTCGCTGCTGCCGTACGGCGGCGGTGCCACGAAGACCTGCAGCTCGCGGCCGCCGCGATCGACCTCGACACCGTTCAACAGACGGTGTTCCCGAACCTCGACGACGCGCCAGCCGGGCCAAAGGGAACGTGCGGCCTCGGCCATCAGTTCGAGGGCTGCGGCCGCAGGCAGCACGATCTTGCCGTCGAACACATGATGGTCGAGGTACAGGTGACGCCCCGGATCCAGGCGCACCGGCAGCACGCGCTCGCCGGTCGGAAGCGTGGTGGCCGCAACCGGGCCCAACATCGGACCACGTGCGGGCGCCTGCGCCGCAGCGCGGATCGCGCCGAGCGTCGTCTCGCGCTCTTCCCAAGGCCCCACGCCGCAGATCACCTCGACCGGCGTGCCTTCGGCGCGCGCCAGTTCCTGGCGGAACAAGCGCCGACCGAGCGCGGCGGACACGAGTTGCACGCCCTTCTCGGCAAACTTCGCCTCGGTCTCGGCCGTGACCATGCCGGCGCCGAACTTCGTCGCACCCCATGGGCCCCAGCACAGCGCGCTGACCGCGACGCGATCGCCCCAGCGCGCCTGCAATGCGACGCAGAGCCGGTTCATCAGCTCGTTGGCGGTCGCGTAATCGGACTGGCCACTGTTGCCATAACGCCCGGCGACCGAACTGAAGACGGTGAAGAACTTCAGCGCCGCCGGGTCGAGATGCTTTTGCAGCAGCAGCGCGCCGATGACCTTGGTCTCGACCACGCGCGACCAGCTGTCGCTCGACTTGTCGGCCAGCCGCTTGTCCTCGATCACGCCGGCGCCGTGCACGACGCCATCGATGCGCCCGAGGCGCGCGGTGACGTCGCCCAGCAAGGTGCGCAGCGCATCCTCGTCGGTGACATCGACGACGTGATATTCGACCGTCGCACCCGCCGCTTCGAAATCGGCGACATTGGCCCGCATCTCGCGCTGGTCGAGCAGCGCCCGCACGCGGCGCTGAATCTCGGCCGGTGTCAGCTTCAGCGCGCCACTGCGCACCTGGGCGACGAAATGCGCGCGCAGGGCGTCGGCGTCCGGCAGGGCCGCGGCTTCGGCGGCTTCGACGGGCACGAGTTTGCTGCGCCCGGTGAGCACGAGCGTCGTCCCGGGCTGCGCCAGCTCGCGCAGCACCTCGGCGGTGATGCCACGCGCGCCGCCGGTGGCGAGCACGACCAGATTCGTCAGTGCGGCATCGCGTAGCGGATCGGCCGCAAGCTCCTCGGCGACCGTGACGAAGACGGTTCGCTCGCCGCCGGGATAGCCCACTTCCTGGCGCCCGCCGTCGAGTTCGATCTCGCCCAGCAGATCGGCCGCGCGCTGCTGCGCGCTGCGCCGTGGATCCAGATCGACCGCCTTGACGCGCAGTTCGGGCCGCTCCTCGAGCAGCGACTTCAGGGCGCCGACGGCTCCGGCCTGCAATTGCAATCCTGCATCCGCCGAGCCCGCGCGTCCGAACAGCCCGCCGAGGCCGGACGCGGCGACCGCATGCGCAGCGTCGACCAGCCGACCGGAGAGCTCGCGAAGCAAGACGAAGAAGCTCTTCTCGTTGCGATGCAGGACTTGGCGCCACTGCGACGGCGTCTCGCGACCGTCGAGCGCCGGCTCACCGAGCGCCGCCAGATGCACGAGCCCCGCGACCGGCGCCGCGCCGAGCGACTCGCAAAATGCGAGCAGCGCCGGCTCGGACGCCAGCACGTCGGGCTCGACAATCACTACATCGACATCGCGCGCGCCGAGCGCCGCGGCGAGTGCGGCAGCGACGCCGTCGCGGTCGCGCGTCAGCACGAAGCGCCCCGGCGTCAGGCGCCGGGCCATCCCTTGCGTCAGCGGCTCCTGCCGCGGACGCATCACCAGCCGGGATGGGAGGCTGGCGACGCCAGCTTGTTGCCCCACCCCGGCCAATTCAAAAGGGACGGTCGTGCCTCCGGCCTTGGCCCTGGCAATCAGATCGAGCATGCCGTTGAGCGTCGGCTGCGTATTGAGCTTGCTGCGGCTGTCGGTCAGCGCCTCGCGATGTGCGGCCGGAAGCAGTTGCAGCATCGCTCCGACGACTTCGACGCGCTTGATCGAATCGATGCCGAGGTCGGCCTCGAGGTTCTGATCGAGCCCAACCATATCGCGCGGATAGCCGGTCTTCTCTTCTACGATGCCGAGCAGCATGTCGAGCAGCTTCTCGCGCGACAGCTCCGCGGCCCCCGGCGCGGGCGCGGCGGCCGCCGGCGCGCTCGCCTGCGCCGGCGCGGCAGGCGCCTTCATGACCGGCGCCGGCTCGACGGCCCTGGCGGCCGGCACGGGCGCGGCCGGGACCACCGGCGCGGCCACCGGGGCCGCAACCTGCGCCGCAGCCGCGGGCACCACAGGTGCGGGCACCGCAGGCAGCTCGGCGATCTGCCGCAGCGCCGGCAGCGGACGGGCGCGAAGCATCGGCCTGGCTGGCGCGCCGTCGCCGAGGAAGGTCGACATCACGCGCTCCTGGGTCTCCAGGAACTGGCGCATCGTCGCGAAATACTCGGACATGACGGACGAGTCCGCCATGCCCGAAACCGTTCGTCGTTCATCCATCGCTCGACTCCTTCTCCAGGGTTGTGGGGTGACCGAAGTTGTTCGCTCGGGCGCCGTCGGCGGGCCGGCCGGCGCCGGCGGCGGGACGGCAGCGCGCGGCGCCGACGCCGCTTGCACGGCAGGCATTTTCGGGCCGGCGCTCTGCGCGGCCTGCACCTGCTCGAGCGTCATGCCGATCTGGCGCACCGGTTCGGCGGCCCGGCGCGGGCCGCTGCCGTTGAGCATCCAGGCGTGCTTGGGCGTCGGCTCGATGCGCAGCAGCGCGGACGGATCGTCGGGGTCGCCGATGCGGCAGTCGCGCCGCGCGAACAGCGGCGCGAGGTCGAGTTCGACGCCTGCGCACAACAGGCGGCCGATACCGCCCAGCAAGCCGTTCAGTCCGCTGCCGTCGTCGATCGCGACCGCGACATGCGGCTGTCCTTCGAGGATGCGCGACGCAAGCCGCGTCAGCACGTTCTTCGGCCCGATCTCGACGAAAACCCTTGCGCCATCCTTGTACATGGCCTCGATCTCGGCGACGAACTCGACCGGACTGACGAGGTGCTCGGCCATCTGGCGTCTGACGCGCGCCACATCGGCGGCGTGCGGTCGGCCCGAGCTGTTCGAATAGACCGGCGCCCGCAGCGGCGACCACGGCATCGCATCGATCAGATCCGACAAGGCCTGCTGCGCCGGCTTCACGAGGCTCGAATGAAAGGCGGCGGCGACCGGGATTTCCGTCACTTCGACGCCGTCCTGGCGCAGCCTCTGCGCCGCGGCCTTCACCGCCGCGTGGGTGCCCGAGATGATGCTCTGCTGGGGCGCGTTGTGATTCGCGATGAGGACACCTTCGATATCCGCGATCGCTTCCTCGACCACTTCGCGCCGCGCGCTGACGGCCGCCATCGTGCCCAGTTCGGCACCCGCGGCCGATGCGGCGTCGACGATGAAGCGCCCGCGTGCGGCGGACAGCTGCATCAGCGCGTCGAAGTCGAGCGCGCCGCCCGCGTGCAGCGCGACGAACTCGCCGTAGCTGTGGCCGGCATACATGTCGGCCTCGAGCCCCAGCGACTGCATCAGACGCAGCAGCCCGACCTCGACCGCGCCGAGCGCCGGCTGTGCGACATCGGTGCGCGTCAGCCTCTCGCGCGCCAGCGCCTTGCCCTCTTCGCCGTAGGCGCCGCGCGGCAGGATGAATTGCGACAGCCGTGTTGCGGTGCCGAAGCGCGTCTCGAAGGCGTCGCGCAGCGCCGCGTCGGCCGCACCGAGCGCCTCGCCGACCACTTCGAAGTGGAGCGCCGCTTCGCGCGCCATGCCCGGGTACTGCGAGCCCTGGCCCGGGAACAGCACGGCGAGCTTGGCCGGCGCTGCGCTCGGGCTGCCGACGAAGACGCCGGGCGGCGTGGCCTTCACCTCACCACCCAGGAATCGCAGGGCGGCGCCAAGCTTGACACGCAGGTCACCGATGCTACTCGCGACGATCGCCAGCACCTGGCTGCGCATGCGCCAGCGCGAAGCGAGGCTCGCCGCCAAGTCGCGCAGCGCGAGCGTGTCCAGGCCCGACAGCCCGGCGGCAAGTGCGGCGATGCGCGCCTGCAATGCGTCGCGATCGTCGGCGCTCCAGACCAGCAATTCCGCGGACCGGCTCTCGCTCGCCGGCGGCCGCATCCAGTCGCGATATTCGCCGCCGTACTCTTCCATCACGACGTGGAAGTTGGTGCCGCCGAAACCGAACGCGCTGCATGCGGCACGGCGCGGCGCGTCGCCGCCTCCGAGCCAGGGGGTCGGTTCGTCGATCAGGTAGAGCGGCGCCGTCGGATCGGCGAGCACCGGATTCGGCGTGCTGACGTTGCGATGCGGCGGCAGCACGCGATGATGCACCGCGAGCAGCGCCTTCACGAGTCCGGCCACGCCGGCCGTCGCCTTGGTGTGGCCGATCATCGTCTTGACCGAACCGATCACCGCCGAGCGCGGCGCAGCGCCTTCTTCCAGGATCAGACGGGTCGTGCTCTCGAGTTCGGCGGTATCGCCGGCCACGGTGCCGGTGCCATGGGCTTCGAACAGGCCGACCGTCGACGGACCGAAGCCGGCCATCTCGTAGGCACGGCGCATCGCGCGCAACTGGCCGGCCGGCAGCGGCGCCGTCATGCCCTTGGCGCTGCCGTCGCTGCTCGCACCGACACCCTTGATCACGGCGTAGATGCGGTCGCCGTCGCGCTCGGCATCGGCGAGACGCTTGAGCGCGACCATCGCGATGCCTTCGCTGATGACGATGCCGTCGCCGCCGGCGTCGAAGGTCGAGCAGCGTCCGCGCGGCGACAGGGCCTGTGTCTTGCTGAAGCACAGGTAGCCGAACGGGCCCTGGACGGTGTCGATGCCACCGGCGACGACAAAGTCGCTGCGTCCGGCCATCAACTCGCCGACCCCCTGGTAGACGGCAGCGAGCGACGAAGCGCAGGCGGCGTCGGTCGTCAGGTTCATGCCGCCGAAGTTGAGCCGGTTCGCGATGCGCCCGGCGGCCACATTGGGCAGGATGCCGGCGAACGAATCCTCGGTCCACTCCGGCAGGCGCGCGGCGACCTCGGCCGGCAGACTGCCGCTGAAGCGCGGCAACTCGGAGCGCAGGCCGTACTGCATGCCGAAATCGCCCGTGCCACCGCTAGCACCGAGGATCACCGACGCGCGTTCGCGATCGAACGCCCGCTCGGCGTAGCCGGCATCGGCCAGCGTGCGGCGCGCGACCTCGAGCGCCATCAGCTGCATCGGATCGACCGATTCGATCGACTTCGGCGGCATGCCGAAGCGCGTCGGATCGAACGCCATGTCGTCGATGAAGCCGCCCCACTTCGAGTAGACCTTGTCCTTCACGGTCCGGTCGGCGTCGAAGTAGAGCCGCCAGTCCCAGCGGTGCGACGGGATCTCGGTGATCGCATCGACCTTGGCGAGAATGTTCTCCCAGTACTCGCGCGTGCTGTTGGCCTTGGGCAGCACGGCGCCGATGCCGACGACGGCGATATCGGCCGGCGTGGCGGGCAGGCGCCGCGTCAGGCCATCGGGCGCTTCGAGATGGCGCGACAGCAAGGCCGCGGCGCCCGCGCTGACCTCCCGGTGCAGCGCCTCGATGTCGGTCACCGCATCGCGCAGGGTCGCCACCTGGCCCAGCATGTACATGCCTTCGGCGCGTTGCTGCTCGGGCGGGAGCGATTCGAGCTTGCCGCCCAGGCCATCGCGCTTGCGGCCCTTCGATGCGGTGCGCAGCCGCCCGAGGATCAGGTCGTCGAGCAGGCGACGGCCCTCGTCGGGCGCGACGCCTTCACGCTTGTGCGCGGCGCGCTGGCCGAAGAAGTCGTGCGCGAACGGCGTGTAGGCACACCGGCTCGCGTGGCCTGGCCCCGACTCCAGGTTGACCGTGTGCTCGCAGGTCAGCACCTCCTGCTGGAACTGCGGCACGATGGCCCCGCTGGCAACGATCTCCTTCGTGAACAGGTAGGCGCTGCCCATCAGGATGCCGACCTTGGCGCCGGCCGCGACGAGCGGAGCGACAAGCACCTGCAGCATCGCCGACGAGAGCGCGTCGTGAATGCCGCCGGCAAAGAGCAACTCGACCTCGTCGGCGCGCACCTTGCCCGGCCCGAGTTCGGCCAACAGGCGGTCGACCATCGAACTCCAGAGCACGAAGCTGCTCAGCGGCCCGATATGCCCGCCGCACTCGCGGCCCTCGAAGATGAAACGGCGCGCGCCTTCGTGCAGGAAGTTGGCAATCAGGCTCGCCGCCGGAACATGCAGGAAGGTCGGCACGCCGACACGCTCGAGGTGCACCGCCTGATCGGGCCTGCCGCCGGCGATGATCGCGTAGTCGGGGGCAAAACGCTTGGCGATCGCGAGTTGCTCGTCGAGCAACTCCTGCGGCGCGAATCCGAGCAGGCCGATGCCCCAGACCCGCTCACCGAGGAGCTTCTTGGTGCGCTCGAGCAGGGCCTCCAGCGCCTGCCCCTTCAGCATCGCGAAGGCGACCATCGGCAACGCGCCGCCCTCGGCGACCACGAGCGCGAACTCGGCGGTGTCCGAGACGCGCGTCATCGGACCCTGGACGATCGGCAGGCGCATGCCGAGCGAGCGCGCCAGCGGCGACCCCTCGGCAATCGGCGGGTGCTGCGCCGCGACTCTGGGCTGGCTATCAACCGCCCCGTCGATCGCCGCAAGAATCGCGCCGAGGTGGCCGTAGCGTTTGCGCCACGGCGCCGCGAAGGCGACCTCTTGCCCGATCGGCAGCAGGCCCTTGGCCGGCTCCTGCCAGTGCGTGCACCCGAGCACCAGCGGACGAAGCGCGTCCGCCTGCAGACCGTCGCCGTCGCGCGCGAACTGACGCGCCGCGGCCAGCGCCGGCCTGACCAGAAGCCGGAAATACTCGCCCCGCTCGCCATCGCCGACAGCGACCGTCTCGCTGCCCGCGAGGTTGCCGATCAGCGCGCGCAGCGCGTCGGGCAGTCGCACTTCGTCCAGCAGCAACAACTGCGATTCGAGCACCCCGCCGGCGACGCCGACCGCGCTGCAGGCCGCCGCCACCTGGGGCGTCAGCCCGCCGCGCAGATACAAGGGCAGACCGCCGCGCTGCAGCCATTTCTGCAGCAGGATGAAGCTTGCATCCTCGCCGACGAAGCCACCGGACTCGTTGCCCTTGACGAGCACGCCGTCGATCTGCGCCGCAGTCGCAGCCGACAGCGGCGCAGCGGTTCGAACTTCGGCGAGCACGCGCACGCCGAAGCGGCGCAGTTCTTCCAGCAACGCCTGCTGCGGCAGCACGAGGTCGACGCCGACGATCAGCCATCCCAGCCCGCCCGGTGCCAGGGCCCGAAGGCTGGCGGCAACCGGTTCGTCTATCTCGTCGAGCTTGACGCCGAACCTGCCGTGCGCGTACCGCGCCAGGCGATCGAGCGAGGCGACGAGTTGCCTCGAGTCCGTGTCGAGTTCGCCGTTGTAGATGCCGACCGCGCCCGCACGGCTGGCCGCGATGGCGAGCGCGGGATCGCCCAGGCCCGCGGGCGAAAAGACGAACGTGATGAAGTCGGTCATGGCATGGAGGCTTGTGGTCAGGTCCCGGCGCGTCGTCGACGCGCGGGATATCGACAGGGAAAGGCCTGAATTCAGCTCTTGAGCATTCTCAATCTGTGGGCTTTCGCTGTCGCATCGCGAATCGTCTCAATCGTGAACATCACACACGAGCCATCGGATCGGTGGGGATGGGTCGCATGGCACAAACTTGACGATCGGCAAAATTCGATTCTGCGCTTCCCAACGGCGTTCGGATGACTTGGTACCCCCTCATTCGTGGGGGTAGCAGCTACCGTCCAGGCACGCATCCATGCGCTCGCAAGCGGCAGCAATTGCCATCGCGGCAGCGTTGGAATGCGGAGGAAATGGAACGCCAGCCTGCGTCAGCCTCTGACGCGAACTCACGGCCCGCGACGATCGTCGGTCGGCGGTCGGCGGTCGAACCGTTCGTTGCGCGCGCAGTCATACACTCGCACCAAGATATCCTCCACCCATCGCCTGACACGATTCGATGGACCACGGTCCCAGGCTCCCTCGGTTCGCCTTCTTCTCGCCGCTGCTGGCTTGCCTGACCCTCACGGCGTGCGGCGGCGGCGGGTCGGACGGTTCGGTCGCACCGCCATCGCGCCAGGCCGCCGCCGCGACGGCCACTGCGCAGTCAAACCCGCTTTGCAGTGTTGCCGCGCTCGGTTCCTACTACTGGGAGATCGGAGATCGCAACGGCGTGCTGGTGGCGGGCAGCATGGGCGCAGGCGGTGTCTCGGCCAACACCGTCATGAATATCGCCTCGGCATCGAAGTGGCTGTTCGCCGGCTACGTATACGAGAAGTTCGGGGGGCCGCCGAGCCTTGTGCCCTTCCTCAATTTCACCAGCGGCTACAGCAACCTGAACAGTGACCTCTGCGTTGCAACCGGAACCGTGTCGGATTGCATGAACGGGGGTATCAACGCATCCGAGGCCGCCACCGGGATGTTCCACTATCAGGGCGGACACATGCAGCAACTCGCTGTCAACCTCGGGCTCGGAGCGATGCGCAACGACGCCCTTGCAACCGAGGTGCGCTCACAACTCGGCACCGATATCTCCCTTCAATATGTCGAGCCGCTGGCGCCGGGCGGCGTCAGGACCAGTGCCGCGAACTATGCGGTCTTTCTGCGCAAGCTGCTGATCGACAGTCCCGCTCCACTGCGCCTGGGCATCGCCCTTGGTACGCACGCGGTCTGTACTCAGCCGAGCCCCACCTGCAACGCATCCCCCGATACCGCGGCCGCACTCCCCGAGAACTTCCACTATTCGCTTGGCCATTGGGTCGAGGACGACCCGTCCCACACGCCGAGCAGCAACTTCGCCTACAGCAGCGCCGGAAAATTCGGCTTCTACCCGTGGGTGGACTTCGATCGCAAGCTGTACGGCATCGTTGCGCGCGACGACCCGACCGCCCTGGCGACCGGCGAGGGCTATGCGTCGCTAGAGTGCGGCCGCCTCATTCGACTCGCCTGGAAGACCGGTATCGCACAGTAGCGAGCCTTCGTTGCCCACACCGCCCGGGACGACGTTCGCGCCGGACCTGACCGCACAGGCGTGTGCGTTGCGGCCGGTTACGGACCACGCCGCGGCGACACATCTCGACACGCGACTCGCTTGCAGCCTGGCCGATATCCCGGACGCAGCCGGTCGTTCGGCGCGCGCATCAACGAGTCCATTGACAGAGGCGCGCGACGGCGGCCATTTCCGAGTCACATACGTCGCCTTCGACGCCGCACGGGCGCCGTCGGCGGCCCGAGGTTCGCGTCCATGCAAGCTCACCCACTTCACGCCGCGCTGCGCCCCGCGGCACTGCCGTTGACCGCCGCGGTCTGCCTGTTGCTCGCCGCTTGCGGAGGCGGCGCCGTCGACGAACCGACCGAGCAAGCCCAGAGCTTGACCCGCAGCGGCGATACGAAGGCAACGATCTCGGGAGCCAGCGCGGCGAAAGCCGGGCTGCCGGCGGCGCCTGCCAACACGCTTCTGGCCGACATCAGGATTCCGGGATTTCCGCACAAGGTGACCGTCTACCGCCCGGCCGGGGCCACGAAGGCGATCGTCTTTCTGCACGGGCATGGCGGCAATACGTGGCAACTCGCGTACGACCTGGGCTTCAACAAGGTCATGGCCCCGCAGACGGCAAGAAACGTGAACTGGGACTGGCTCTCCCGCAACGGGATCATCGCGGTATTCGCGCAGGGCCAGGCGGGGCCCGGGTCGAAGCTGCCGACCTGGAGCAACTACGTCTTCGACTCGGGTCAGGACGACGTGGCGTTTCTTACTGCGCTGTCGAACTACGTCAGGGCCCAATACGGCGTCTCGCCGGTAGCGCTATCGGGCCATTCAGCGGGCGGCGTCATGACTGCACGCATGTGGTGCGAGGCTACGTTCGCCTTCGACGACTACGTTTCACTGGCCGGTCCTATGCCCTCCACGACCTATCCGCTACCCGGCCCGACCTGCACGCCAGCGGCACCAGCACCCTACTACATCGTGATCGGAGGCAAGGACAGCAAGCTGTCGATGTTCGCTGCCGGCGTCACGACGCCGACGCCTCAGCAGGTCAGCGCGGGCCTGACCGATACGATCCTCACTTCCGAATGGGCACGCCACCAGGATCGCAGCAATATAGCCTGCCGCGAGACGCCGACGCTTGGTGCCGCCGTCGCCGACGCAACGGGGCCTACATGGAACTCCTGCGACGCGCGCGTGCGCTACAAGGTCGTGACCAACGCCGACCATCCGATCGCCTCGCTCGAGCAGTACGCTGGCATCAAGATGGTCGATCTGATCGCCCGCTTCATGAAGCCCTGATGCCGCCCTCGGGAAATGTGCAGTAGTGCAGAGCCCACCGCTGCGATGGCCTGACGTTCACGCGCGATCGATTCGCCGTCACGCAGGGACGCACAGTCGGCGTTCAGCGACCGAGCAATCCCGGGTCGGCACGGAATACGCCTTCGGAGCAGGCTGCACAAAGCGGATGGTCACCCGTCGGGTCGCGGCTCGGGTCATAGCGGTTGTAATAGATCAGCGGACCGTGGTTCGTCGTGATGAAGAGTTCCGGGTCGTTGCGCGCCCGGAACAGGCTGTCGTCGTTGACCCTGCGCAGCAGCGGATCGGCGGCGTCGATGTTCGACAGCCAGACCTCGGAGGCGAACTCGTTGCTGCCGACGTAGGCGACCCAGTAGAGATAGGACTTTCCGTTGTAGGTGAACCATTGCGGCGAGCCTGCCGCTCTGCCCTCGGGCATCGAGACACTGTGGATCAGTGTCCAGGACTCGCTACCGTCCTGCGCGATCGTCTGGCGGTAGACACGCAACTCCGATTCGTTCACGAAGGTCGAGAACACGAACTCGCCGCCGAACTCGGGCGCGGGCCACATCCAGGGCACGGTCCTTCCAGTGTCCTTGGCGCCGTCGTCGAAAGTCAGTTGCTCGCTCACTGCGGTATCCAGCATGTGGCGAAAGACCTGTGGCGTACCGGACACCGGCGCCGTGTACAGCATGGCGCGGATCCCGGTCGCAAAACGCCAGGCCTTGTCCTCGGCAGGCAGGAACGGCATGATCTGCTCCGAACCGGCGTCCTGCACATTGCGCCAGTAGTGGTTGTAGTAGGGATCGAAATACATGATCTGCGCGTTCCTGTCGCCGTCCGTCTGGCTGGAGATGTCGGCCATCCGCGGCGCGTTCGGCCCTAGTCGCATCACCCGCTTCAACTCGCCGTTGCTGTCCAGAATCGCGAGCGCCATGCGCGTGTTCTGCGCGGTCGGCGCCCGCTTGGGCAGGTAGTAGCTGTAGTAGATCTGATCGCCGCTGGCCATCGCGATCCATTCCGGACCGTTCCAGAGGAACATGTTCATCCCGCTCACGGTGCCGGTCGCGATCTGTTGCCCCTGGCCGCTCACCGGCTCGAAGGCACCGGTCGCCTTGTTCACATTGCCGAGCCACATCACGCCCTTCGAGTCCGTCCAGACGATCTTGGCCCGGGACTGGCTGAACTCGGCATCGATCAGCGCCGGATTGGGAGAAACCAGCTTCTCGTTGGGCACGAACTGGGCGATCACAGGCGAAGCCAAGCAATAGCCCGCCAAGACCACACCACTCGCCCGCAGCGGCCACCAAGGCAACTCGCTCCGCGCTCTCGTCGAAACCATAGTGAATCCCTCCCGTCTTGCCAAAGCAACCTCGACATGTGGACATCGACCCCGCGAAGCCGGGATTGACACAGGTGAGGCATCTGAGTCTAACTTTTCTGGGCCGGACTGGTTCATCCAGCACGTGTGCAACTTGACAGACCATTGCCAATGAGATTCTTCAACACAACCCGCCGCGCCGCTCAGTGCATTGCAATCATGCTGCTTCTCGCGACCATGCTGCCGATGGGGGTCCGCGCACAATGGCAGCCCAACGAGAAGATAGTGTCGCCAAATCGCGCGCTCGTCGATCCGGAGTTTAGTCAGAACCTTGCGCTCATGGCATGGACCCATCTCGATGGAACCTTATACCTTGGCAACGTGAACCGCGACACCGGCGCGCTCGAGCCCACCACCGGAATGGGCATGCCCATCGCCACTGGCGTCTTCAACGCCGGCCTGCGACTGATCTTCAACGGGCCCGAGTGGATGGATACGATTGCCGGCGACCAGCTCTTCTTCACCTACTGGGGCCCCGGTCCGAGCCGCGAAATGTCGAACACGCGCATCGCGCTGGCCGGTCAGGATGCCAGTGGCAACTGGGTCGTAAGACCCATGAGCCCTTATCGCCCGCGCCACATGGGAATAACAAGTCAAACGCCGGGCGACCCGAACCCGCAGGTGATGTATTGGGATCCGAAGTTGAACTACTACTGGCGCAACGCCTGGGACGCCGGTTCCGAGCAACCGCTCCCCTTCCTGAAGCCCGCCGCCAAAGCCTGGCGCTTTGTGACCGGCATGCGTGCGATCATCTACTCAGCCCCAGTCGACGGCGTCGTGCAGGTCTTTACCTACCAGCTCGACACCGGCGTGCATACGCAGATGACCTTCGATGACGGCGACAAGGACACGGGCCGCCAGGTGCCATGGATGTGGCGCGCGCCCGAGTTCGACAACGATTACGTCTTCTCGACCTTTGTCAACCAGTCCGAGTTGCGCGTCTACCGCAAGCTCGAGGACACGGACGGCGTTCGTCGCTGGACGAAGGTTTTCAGCTTCCAGCAGCCCAACGGAATCATCAACTCGGTCCAGTATTTCATCTACAACAACAAGTCCTACCTGTACTGGGGCGTCTATGAGGACGGGCGCGACTGGCCGACCCAGATCTGGATGTCGAATATCGATGCGAACGACCCGCTGACCCGTCGGATCAGCCCCACAGACAAGTGGCGCGCCCGCAGTGATCCGGAGCACTTCATCACCAACAACCTCGGCCCGGTGGTCTACTTCAACCGCTACGACCCAGCCAAGGATCCGACCGGAGATCACCCGATGTGCCCCGCCTGTAGCGAGGGTCTGTTCATGATCGACGCTGGTCTGCTCGGCCGCTGGCAGCGCTGGTCGCTTTCAAGCTTGCAAACGTCCTGGTGAGTGTCTCAACTCGGCGCCAGGTTCAGATCACGCGCCACGAGTTCGCCTATCGTGAAGCCGTCAAGCCGTTTGGCGGCAACGCTCATGTGCTCGATCGAATGGTCTGAGCCCGGCAGCGTCTTCAGAATATATTTGCCACCCGCCGCTTCGAAGCGCTCCTTGGCCTTTTCCTGCGACGTGAAGTTGATGTTGGTGACGCCCTTCCTGCCGAACCCCCCCGCGATCGGCAGGTTGATATCTTCGACCCCGTGGTAGTTGATGATCGTGTGGCCGCGAGCGTCGGGGCAGGTCTGAACCTCGGCCATCAGAGTTCCCGCAAGGGTCACCACGGTCTTGAACAACTCGGTCGTGCAGGCCAGCGTCTGCATCATGATCGCGCCGTTGGAGTGTCCGACGCCGAAGGTCTTGGCCGGGTCGACGCCATACTTCTGCTGCAGATAGCGCACGGCGCCGGTGATGTAGCTGACGTCGTCGACGCGGTCCGCATAAGGTTTGCCGCAGCAGCCGCTGCCGGCGTTCCAAGCCTTCATCTTGTCGCCCATGCGGTTCGCCGCGGCGCTGCCTTCGAGGTAGGCGACGATGAATCCATTCTTCTCCGCAACACCGTTGATCTTCAGGTGGTCAAGCATGAACTGTGCGTTGCCACCGCCGCCGTGCAGCGCGACGATCATCGGTCGCTTTCCCATCTCGGGCATGTTCGTCGGCGTGTAGACGATGATCCTGCGTCCGTCGAAGGCATCGGTGTGATTGTTGGCCGACACCGCACCGAGTGACTCCTGGCTGACCTTGGCCGCCTCGTTCTCGCGCTGGGTCTCGCGGATGTCGCGCAGCCGTTTGAGGCGCGCGCCGAAGCCCTCTTCCTGTTGCGCGAAGGCATGAGGGGCGGCGACCGCAGCGCACAGCAGCGCCAGAAGAATGACGCCGGCCCGCGCAATACGCATGGACCCGAGCCCGGACGGTATCGACATTTGGATCTCCTATCGGCGGTAAATCGAAGGGGTGCCTCTACAACCTGCCCGATCCGACCTCGGCGCGTCATTCGCCCAGGATGGGCCGCGTGAAAGGCCGCCGCCGGTCATCACGCATTCATTCGGGTGTCGGCACCGTGCTCAGCACCGTCTCCCCGGTCATCCAGGCCTGCCGGATCAGACGCCCGCATTGCGCTGAGTGGTACCCCGCTTCTGGCTCGACCTCGCGCTCTCGCGCCAGAATGCCGTAGTAGGTCTTGTCACGATCGATCCACGGATAGAAGCCACCGCCACCTGCGCTGCTGAAGGCGTGGTCACCCACCGTGGGATCGTCCTCGACCCAATGTCCGAGCGAGTAGTTCCAGTATTCGGTGGAAACGGACTCGGGAGAGTAGGCCGCGTTGCATCCGGGCATCGACGGGTTCGTGCACACCTTGTGCGTGCCCAGCGCAACGGCGATCGCGAGTTCTCCACGCAGCACCTTGCGCAGGAAACCCGCATAGGCCTGCGGCGTCGCGACGACACCAGCCGCAAGTTGCGGCACCGTGTAGCTGAACCCGAAACTGCCGACTGTCGCGTTCAGATCGGCGGCGAGTGCCACATCGTCTGCCGCCCCGAGCCCCATCACGGCCGCAGCATGGTGCTGCATATGTCCGCTGTCGTAGTAGAACCTGCCGATCGTCCCCGGATCCTGTCCATCACCGCCGGCCTTGCAGCTCGCCACGGTGTCGCCATTCGGACAAATCGGCGCATTGCCGAACTCCGAGTAGCCGCTCGTGAAGTTCAGGAACGGCACGTCCACGTCGAGCACGCCGCGCTTTTGAACGACATTGGCCGCGTAGAGCCACTTCGACGAAGAAAATATCCACATCGATGTCGTGGCCGTCGGACCGCCCCACGGCGAGCCAGACGCCTTGACGCCGTCGGCGTCGCCGATCTCCCAGTAGTAGGTCCCGAGAGTCGCCAGGCTGCACATGGTGTTGGAGTTCGCCGTCCCGGTCGCGGCCGCCACACGCTGCGCATCGCTGGGCGGCTCGTTCGGTGGAACCACGCTAGACGTGCTGGACCCGCCACCACCACACGAGGCGACCGCAAGCGCCGACGAGAGAACAAGTGGCAAGAGTTTGAAGTTCGTGTCCATCGAATCTGTTCCTTGTCGAACGCGGCCACTCGGCCCGCGACCGATCATCGATCGATATCCGAGTATGCAGTGTCGGCGTTCGATGCCTCCCATTGTGAGCGAGTTCCTACGCGGCGAACTCCCACCCCGCCGAGCGCCTGCTGCAGATGCGGCACACTTTTGGGGGCCCCGAGGCTGGGAGGACCGCGATCCGAGCCGAGCATTCGTTCATTGCCCGCGGCTGTCAACCGGCGCGGCAGCGAATCCTCCTCCGCGGCGATCGACACCGACGTTGGGAGATATGGACGCTTCATAGAGCGGCAGACGGCGGCGGAAACCGCGCCGCCGCCTGCTCGGCGCTTCGCTTCCTACTGAGCGGGCTTGGCCGCAGCCTTGCGTTTGCGCGCGCCGAGCGGCGCGATCACTGGCCCGACGATCATCGTATCTTCCGGCTGCAACAGCATGAAGACGATCAGGTCGGCAACGCGCTCGGGCGGGATCGCGTCGCCCGGCATCGGCGCCGGCAGGTTCTGCTCCCACATCGGCGTCGCGACGGCCGCCGGCATCAACGCCTGTACCTTCACGCCGTAGGTTCGCACTTCGTCGGCCACCGCCTGCGACAGCCCGATGACGCCGAACTTGGATGCGCAGTACGGGCCGTCGTAGGCGCGGCCCTGCAGGCCCTGTACCGAGGACAGGTTGATGATGGTTCCGCTGCGCTGCGCGATCATCGTCGGCAGCACGGCGCGGTTCGACAGGAACACGCCCTTCAGGTTGATCGCGATGACGTCGTCCCATTCGTCGGTGCTCACATCGACCAGCACCTTGGGCGGCGTGCCGCGCTTGCGCAGGATACCGGCGCAGACGATCAGTGCATCGATGCGGCCGAAGCGCTCGAGCGTCGCCTTCACCAGCCGCTCGTGGTCTTCCTCGCGGCGCACGTCGATCGCGACGCCGAGGCAGCCGGCAGCGCCCGCCTGCTCGACCTCGGCCGCGACGGCGGCGACGCGCGCGGCGTCCAGGTCGGCGACGACGACCGCGGCGCCGAGCGCGGCGGACGCCCTGGCCGTCGCCAGCCCGATGCCGCCGCTGCCGCCGGTGACGACGACCACCTTGCCGCGCAGATCCCTGGCGGCGCTCGACGACGAAGTATCCATGTCTGACTCCTTGTGAGAAGAACGCATTCTTGCCTGCGCCACGGCGTCGCCGCGGCCATGGGTCCATCCGGCGCCGCCCGGTTGCCGGGTCGGCTCGATGACGGGGTTGAGCAGCCGCGCATCGGCCGGCATCGAGAGCATCCAGACGATCGCATCCGCCACCCGCTCGGGCGGCGGGATACCTCCGGGTTGCGGCAATGGTCCGGTCTGCTGCAGCACTTCGGTATCGAACTTGCCCGGCGCCAGCACCTGCACGCGCACGCCGTGGTGGCGCACCTCGTCGGCAATCGCCTCGCTCAGCCCGATGACGCCGAACTTGGATGCGCAGTAAGGCGCGTCGAACGCGATGCCGGCGCGACCCGATCGCGACGAGAGGTTGACGATATCGCCGCGGCGCGCGGCGATCATCGCCGGCAGCACCGCGCGGTTGGCGAGAAACGTGCCGCGCAGATTGATGTCGACCACCGCGTCCCACTCTTCCACCGGCAATTGCGAAAGCATGCGCAGCGTGGCCCCGGGCGCGCGCAGGATGCCGGCCGCGTGCACCAGCGTGTCGATGCGACCGAAGTGCTGCAGCGTGCGCGCCGACATCTGCTGCATGTCGGCCTCGCAGCGCACATCCAGCGCGAGCACCAGCGGCGGCGCGCCACCGGCCTCGCGCACCAGCGCCGCGGTCGCCGCAAGCCGGCCCGCGTCGCGCCCGACGGCGACGATCCGCGCGCCGGTCCGCGCCAGGGCAACGCAGGTGGCGCGCCCGATGCCACTGCTGGCGCCGGTGACGATGGCGACCTGCCCGTCCGGGCCGGATGCCGGCATCGGCACTAGGTCTCGCGGCGTATCAGTCGATTGCGCAGCCTCACTCGGCAAGCGCCTGGGCAAGGAAGTCGGCGATCTGCTTGACCTGGAGTTCCTGCACGTAGCGGCCGTCGGCCATCAGCAGCTTCTCGAAGTGCAGATGGCGGCGCTTGACGTGAGCCTCGATCGCGACGACAAGTTGAACCACGTCGATCGATTCGAACGCCAGATCCGCCATCAGCCGGGTGTCGGGCTGAATGCCGCCGGAGAAGGACAGATCCCAATCGGCCGTCATATCGGTCAGGATCGCGATGATGTCGCGCTCGATTTCGTCGCGCGTGAATTTCGGGGCGGTGGTTTCGTTCGTCATGTGTTGCTGCCGGAGTCTCGAAAAGGGGATGCTTGAAGTTGTCGTCGGTCAGGCCGCGCGCCGACGCGCGCAGATCTCGATCCAGTTGTGCTGGACCTCGGTCACGCCGGCGCTTTCGAGCGCCAGCGCGGCGGTCTCGGCAAGCGCTCGGGAGGCAAGTTCGACCGGATAGCCGGCAAGCTGCGCCTCGGCCAGTCCGCTGTAGGCGCCGACCGATGCGAGCGAACGGTGATTGAACATGACGGCACGTTCGTTCAGGTCGATCACGTCGAAGCCTTGCTCGGAGAGCATCTGGCGCCACTCGTCGGGCGTCAGCCAGCGGTTGCCATACGCCACCGGCGACAGCCGCGATTTGCCGCGCACGCGCCGGATCGGCGCGTCGCCCGCGGCGACGCGTTCGGCGCTGTAGCGCGCGATCCAGGCCGTCGCCTCCTTGAGCCACTCTGTATAGACCTGCTGCGTCACCGGCGGCCAGCAGCCGGCATAGAAGCCCGAACTGAACGCGAAGATGCCGCCCGGCTCGAGAATGCGCGCGACCTGGCCGGCAAGCCCCACCTTGTCATCGATGAGATGGATCGCATTGGCGATCATCACGCAATCGAACGAAGCCGGCGCGAACGGCAGTTCGGTGGCCGAACCCACGGCCAGATCGACCTGGCGCCCGCGCTGCGCCGGCAGGCTGCCCGCCGGCCCGTCGATGCGCCGCACGGTGTAGCCGAGTTGCGTGTAATTCTCGATCGCCAGGCCGATCTGAACCGGATCGAGGTCGATGCCGTACAAGCCCGCCTCGGGCGCTGCAGCGAGCATCAACTGGCCGACCGCACCGGTGCCGCAGGCGAGATCGAGGATGCGCCTGACCCGCGCCAGCGGCAAGCGCTCGACAAAGGCGCGGTTGGCCGCGACATACGCGGGATCGTGCGCGAAGCGGTCGTAGGTGGTGTCGACGGTGGCGAGGTCGGACATGAACTTTCCTGGTTCGATGGGTGGTTGCGGATTGCGCGATTCGCGAACGAGACTGATCAGGGGATCCACGACCAGACGGTGATCTTGAAGAATCGGGCAACGCTGCGCGTGAAGGCCTGCCAGACGGGCATCGTGGCACCCTCGATCTTCGCGCGGCCCGTCATCCCGGTCCGCAACTGGCCAGACCGGTTCTCGATCGTCGCGATCACCTTGATGACGTTGCCGGTCGACTGGGCCGTGACGTTGCGGTCGATGGTCGTCACCGTGCCGACGAACTCGTTGTCGTCGTAGAACGACGCCGGCCGCAGACGGACTGTCGCACCGAGCTTCACGAACTCGATATCGGACTCTGGAACGTCGATCTCGGCCGTCACGATGCCGGTGTATTCGAGCGCCGCGAACGGCGTCCCCCGCGCCAGATAGCTGTTGATCCTGTCCTTCAGGTGCAGCGTCAGGATATTGCCGTCGAAGGGCATGCGCAATACCGTGCGCTCGAGTTTGGCCTCGTAGGTCGCGCGCTCCTCCTTCAGGCTCGCGAGCTTGGCCTCGGCCGCCTCGATCTGCGACGCCGTCACCGGCGCCTTCACGAGCGCGAGTTCGGCCTCCTTCTGTGCAACCTGCTGCACGTCGGTCATGTGGTCCTTGCGCGCGGCGTCGTACTCCTCGAACGACACCGCGCCGGCCTTGTACATCTTCTCCAGACGCGGCGCCTTCTCGCGGCTGAACGCCTCGCGCGTGCGTTGGACCTCGAGCGCCTCTTGCGCGAGCCTGACTTCCTCGGGTCGGGGCAAGGTCTCCAGATTCCTCAGGACCGCCGCCTGCTCGTCGATCTTGGCACTGAGCACCTTGATCTGCGCGTCGTAGTCCTCGTGCGCCAGGCGTGCGATCACCGTTCCCTGCTTGACCGATTCGCCGCCGTCGAAGTAGACCGCCTCGATCAGCCCCGACTCGTCGGTCGAGATCACCTGCTTCTGCGTCGGGAAGATGGCGAACGGGCCGCCGGCCTGGTAGCTGTACGGCAGAAACAGGATCAGGATCAGGCAGACGATCGCCGCGGTCGTCCAGTAGCGCTTCTTATTCGTCTTCACCTCGCCCTGGACGACGTCGCTTGGCAATGTCCTGCTGCGCCAGCGGTCGAACTGGGCCTTCTTGGCGTAGGTTTCGCCGAACTGCTTGAGCCCGACGTAGTTGCGCCACGCCATCAGCGCGAGAAAGGCGACCACGATGATCACCCCCGAGCCGCCGAGCGCCAGATCGACGACCAGATACTTCATGATCAACCAGCCGATCAGCAGCAGGATGAAGACGACGTAGGTCGCGGATGCCAGCGCATAAAGTGCCAGGAGACTGCTGTCCACCGCGCGGTACACGCCGCCCTTGAGCTTGTTCAGCAGCGCTGCAAACGCCTTGCCGCGCAAGTGGGGTTCGTTCAGGTAGGCCGACAGCAGGTAGTAGCCATTGGCCTTGATCAGCGGATTGCCTGCCTCGAGAATCAGACCCGCTGCGCAGGCCAGCCCGAGCAGCAGGCCGAAGCTCGCAAGCCCGCTGTCGCTGTCGCGCGTATTGAACCAGATCAGCACGCCGACGCTGAACATCACCATCCGCGCGATCAGCGTCGAACCGTGCAGCCACATCGTCTGGGTGCGATTCAGACGGTCGGCGCCGTTCATCTTCAGCACCCAGCGTGGAAGCACCCACATCGTGAGCGTGATCCCGACCTTCTCGACCGACACCTTGAACGAATCGGCGACGAGCCCGGCCGTCAGCGTCGTCACGACGTGAACGGTCACGAATACGAACAGCAAGTGTTCGACCAGTGTCTTCTCGATCGCGAGATTCGAAAGATCCTCGAAGAAGAGTTCGGAGTACTGGAACACGACCAGGATCGCCGCCAGCAGCAGCAACGGCACGACGTAGGTGATGTACTTCAGCGGCCTGAGCACCGGTCCGACGATGCGAAACATCGGCCGCGGATCGAACAGGCCGAGCATCCGCGTCGTCGTGCGCCAGTCCAGGCCGAGCGCATCCTGCACGCCCGCCGGCAAGTCGGCGTCCGGGTCCGGGCCGCCAGCAGCGCGGACGGACGCGGCGGACGCGGGCGCCGGTGCCGGTGCCGGTGCGCCGACCTCAGCGGCACTGAACGGCTTGGGTATCGCCTTGCCGTCCTCGACGTGGTACGTGACGTGCACGTAGGGTGCGAGCAGAGGATGCTGCCCCGCTGTCTCGTCGAACAACTGGCGGTCGGCGATCGAGGCGAACAACGCGCCCACGTCCTGCTCGGTGAGCGTGCGGTCGAACCGGTCCTGAAACGCCGTTTGCAAGCGCTGCAGCGTCTCGCAGCCCGGCAGCACCTCGAGGATGAAGAACTGCCAGGGGTCGAAGTCGTGGCTCTCTCCGTGCAGCTTGTCGCGCAGCACGTAGCTCTGCTCACCGTCCTTCACGATCCGGAACGCTTCCAGCCGCCGCGAGAGATGCGGCGGCAAAACGATCTTCTTGGTCTGCTCGGTCATCGCTGGGTCCCGGTTTCGCCCGCCGCCTGCGCCTGCGCGCCGGTGCCCGCCGACGCGGCGGCCTTGCGCTTGTCGTATTCCACCATCCCCCCTCCGCCCATCGCCTTGTAGACGGTGATCAATGCAAGCGAGGTATCGCGCCTGCTCTGCGTTTGCTGGCTTTGCGCGCCGATGGCCGCGAATTGCGCTTCGAGCACCTCCATGTAGGTCGACTGGCCGCCTTCGTATCGCACGCCGGCGAGCTTCTCCGCTTCGCGCAGCGCGTTCACCCGGCGCCCCATCGCGTCCTCGCGCTCGGCGGATTTGACGCGCGTCACGAGAGCGTCCTCCACCTCCTGCAACGCGACCTGCACCGACTGCTCGAAACGCACCGCCATCTGCTGCTGATTGAGCTCGGCTTCGCGTATCTCGCCTTCGACGCGTCCGCCGGTGTAGATCGGCCCGGCAAGGACGGCGCCGGCAATGCCGGTGCGCGCGGTCTCGGCGAACAGCCAGCGCAGATCGTCGCTCGCCAGGCCGATCGCGGCGGCGAGCGACAGGGTCGGGAAGTAGGCGGTCTTGGCGACGCCGATGCGGGCATTCGCGGCGATCAGGTCCTGTTCGGCGGCCATCACGTCGGGACGCCGCGTCAGCACGTCGGCCGGCACGCCCTGCGGCATCTGCGGCAGGGCGAGCGCCTCCAGCGTGCGGCGCTGGACCGGTCCCGGATTGCGGCCCAGCAGCAGATTGAGCGCGCCCTCGGTGCGCGCGATGCTGGTCTCGATCGGCGGGATCTCGGATGCCGTGTTCTCGACCGCGGCGCGCGCCTGCTCGATCGCCAGGCGGGTTCCGGAGCCGCCCTCGTACTTCGTCTGCGCCAGTGCGAGCGCCTCCTTGCGATTCGCCAGCGCCTTGCGGGCGATCGCCAGTTCCTGGTCCAGCGCGAGAAGCTCCACGTAGCTCGCCGCGACGCTGGAGGCCACCGTTAGCATCACGCCGCGGCGCGCGTCCTCGCTGGCCATCAGATCGGCGAGGGCCGCCTCGTTGGAGCGCTGAACGCGGCCCCAGAGGTCGACTTCCCAGTTCAGGACGGCGCCCAGGCCGAAGTTGTTGATGATCGGGCCGACCCCCGCCTGCAGGCCGCCGCCGCCTGTGGGCTGCTCTTCGCTGAACCGCCGACGCTGCGCGACGGTCGTGTAGCCGATCTGCGGATAGTTCGCCGATCGGCTCACCTGCAGGCGGGCGTCGAATGCGCCGACGCGCAGGCTTGCCATTTTCAGGTCCTTGTTGGCCTCGAGCGCGGCGTCGATCAGTGCATCGAGGTCGGCGTCGTCGAATGCCTTCCACCAATCGGTGTTGGCCAGGTCCGCGGTGTTGAGCGGTTCGGCGCGCCAGGCCTTGGGCAGAGGAACGTCCGGGCGCTTGTAGTCGGGACCCAGCACGCATCCGGACAGGCCGATCGCGATCAGGCAGATGCAGGCGCCCCAGCGCGGCACGCCGCGTCGCCCGCCCGGGCGGGCCGGCCGGATTGGCCCTTCGATCAGCGGATTCGCTTTCATCATTCGTCGGGCGAAGCGCGGGACAGCATCTCGAATGCGTAGTCCTCGACTTCCTTGACGCGGATCAGGCGGTTGTTCAACTCGAGCAGGATGCCCTCGAACCACTTGATCTGGTACTCGATGCGCCGTCGCTCGTCGACGATGTCCTCCAGCGGCGCGTTGGGCGGCGGGCGGCCATGCTCGTCGAACAGGAACTTGATTCCGTCGGCCAGTTCCCGCTTGACATTGATGTGCTCGACCTGGCGCTCCAGAAATCGGCGCGCCTTCTTCGCTGCATAGGCATCGATCATCGCCGTGCGCAGCGCGCGCTGCTGCGGCGACAGCAGGGCCGCATCGGGTCTGCCGGTCTGCGGATCCTCGGGTACCGGCGACAGGCGCTTGCGCGGCGCCTTGCCGGACGGCGGCGGTGCATTCATCGATTCATCCCTTCGCCGCGGGTGCGTCTGCTAGTGCAGTGTTTCATGCTGTGATGCACTTAAGAAAGCCGATGGATTTGTCCTCGTGGCAAGGCGCAAACCGCAGCCATACCGAGTGGTATGGCGAGGATTTGCAACGCCGCCACGGGGGCAAAGACGCGGTTCTATGTGCTGAACAGCGTGAAACACTGCACTAGACATAGCCGAACTCGTTGGCAAGCGCGATCACCTCGGGATACAGACCCTTGCCGTCGGTGCGCCACGGCAGGCGACCGGACAGCGACGGCAGCTTCGGCTTGTGCGGCCGAAAGGTCGGCCCGGCGAGAAAGTTGGGGTCGTTGCCGAACAGCGCGTTGATCGGGCCGAAGCATGCGAACGGCGAGCGCTCGGGATGCATCATCGCATCGATCGCCTCGTCGTCGTCGCGCCATCCGGCCCAGCGCGCGATCTCGGCCAGATAGCGCTGCGGCTCGGCCATCACGTCTTCGCCGCGCAGGCGCATCTGCCGCTCGGGCGCGACCTCGTCGAGAAAGTCGAGGATGTTCATGTTCATATCGTGCCAGGCGATCTGCGGCTCGATCAGGGCATAGTCCGCGCCCAGCTCGAAGCCTTCCACCTTGAGGCAGAAGGCGCCGTCGTTGATCACCATCAGCGACTTGCCCTGCGCGATCGGGTGGCGCACCAGATGCACGAACCGCGCATTCGGAAACGCGCGCAGGATCGCCTGCATGCGCTTGACCGACATCACGTAGGAAGGGCTCTTCTCGACCGCGACCAGCGGGTCGATCCGATTCACCAGTTCCTGAAAGATCACTCCGGTATCCCATTGCTCGCGCTGCGCGAGCCAGGTCAGGGCCATGTTGACGGTCGTCGCCCGCTGCTCGCCGCAATAGATTTCGGCGACGGCGCGCAGCAGCCCGTGGCGCACGAGCGCGCCGTTCTCCGAGATCTCGCCCTTCGAACCGCGCCACAGGTCGATCAGCTTGTCGACGTTGAAGAGGCACAGTTCCGGCAGCCCGAACGCCTGCGGATGCTGCCCGAGCATCGCGTTGACGAGCGAGGTATACGACCTCGGCGGCGCCAGCAGGAAGAGCGGATCGGCCATCGGGCGACTCGCTTCAAGCCAGGCGGCCCTCGACGAACGGCACCTCGAAGCACTTCTCGTGCATGATCGGGCCGTGGCCGAAATAGCCATCCTCGCCGAACAGCTCCCCATGGTCGGCGGTGACGATGAAATGCGTGTTCGGCGGCGTCTGCGCCATCAGGCGGCCGATCTGGCCGTCGATATATTCGACGCACTTCACCTGCTGCTGGCGCAGCATCTGCATCTGCGCTGCATCGAAGGTCTGCTTCTCGGCGTGCGCCGGCGCGTCGTCCATCGATTTCAGCGCGCCGTGCACACCCGAGATGTGCGGCAGGCTGTCGCCCGAGAGCATGTACGGATAGTGCGTCTCGCCGAGGTTGAGGAAGTAGTAGTGCGGTTCGTCCGGAAACTCCATCTCGTCGATCATGCCGGCGAAGTCGTTGTGATTCTTCATCAGCTTGTAGTCGTCGAAATCGCGGCTGATGAGCGTGTTCTTGTTGAGTACCGGCAGCGACACCTTGGCCACCGTGCGATAGCCGATATTGCGCAGCACCTTCGGCAGCGAAAGATCGGGCAGGAATTCCTTGAACTGGATGCCGGCATGCCCGGTGCGCTCGGTCCACAGCGCGAACTCTTCCTTGTAGACCTCGGAGGCGAATACCTCCTTCGGACTCGCGTGCGGCATCATCCCCATCGCGAATGCGTGGTGCGACGGCGCGGTCCACGACGCGTACGAGTAGCGCCGCTCGGCTTGCCCGATGCGGTCGATATTGGGCGTGCGCGCGGCGACGAAGCTGTCGTAGCGGCAGCTGTCCATGACGATGAAGACGATGTGGTTGCAGGTCATTGCGATCCTCGATGCCTCACGCAGGGCGAAGCACGATCATGGTCTCACGGCAACGATCGACGCCGTTGCGCTGTTGTCGCCGCTGTGCTGGTCCGCCGCCGCCGCGACCGTCATCGTGGAACTGACGCGGCCGGTGATCCCGGTCGCCACGGTCACCGGCACGTTGCAGGTCAAGGTCCCGCTCGGAGGAATCGAGGCTGACAGCAGGCTGCCGTCGGGCTGCATCACGGGAGCGGCCGCGCCCCCCGCGGGAATGCAATCGATCGGGCCGGCGAGCGTCAGATTCGGGCCGAGCGCATTGACGATCGATACGTCCTTTGCCTGCGCCGGGCCATTGTTGACGATCGCGAAGACGAACGTCGTCGAGCCGCCGCTGGGGACCGTTCCGTCCGCCGGATTGGCCTTGATGGCCACGTTGTTGAAGAGCGTCGCCTGGACATAGGCCGTCGCCACATTGTCGGCCGGCCGGCCGTCGCCCAGCGCGCTCGCCGTCATCGTCGTGCCGACCAGGCCGTTGGTGCCGATCGCCACCGTGGTCGCGATCGTGCAGGTGAGCGTTGCATCGACCGGAATCAGGGCCGAAATCAACGATCCGTCCGACTGCAGCACCGGCGCGTAGGCACCGCCGACGGGCACGCACTCGATCGGTGCCGCCAGCGTCAGGTTCTCGCTCAGCGTATTCGTGATCGTGACGTTCTGCGCGTCGCCAGGCCCGCTGTTCGCGACCACCATCGTGAAGTTCGCGGACGGCTCGACCAGCGGTCCGGCCGGCGCCGTTCCGGTCACGCTCAGGTTGTTTCCGCTGGCGGTGACGGTGGCGGTCGCCGAGTTGTTGCTGCGGTTGTTCTCGTTCGCGAAGCTCGCCGACATCGTATTGCTGAGCAGGCCGTTGGCGCCCTGCGCAAGCAGCGCATTGACCTGGAAGCTCAACTTGCCGCCCGCCGGCAGGAAGGGCACCGTCGTCACGACGCTGACCGGCGTCGGACACGACGCGCCCCCGGATGCGGTGCACGTCATCGACGTCACCGCCATCTGGTTGCCGATCAGATTCGTGATCGTGATGTCATTGGCGTCGTAGCCGCCGCCGTTGCGCACCGTCATCACGAACTCGGCCGTATCCCCGCCGTGGAGGACTCCGGACGGCCCGCTGCCGGTGACGATCAGATCGGTGCCGGTATAGCGCCCGCTGCCGCCGCCACAGCCGGCCAGCCATGGCATGCCTACCCCCAGCGCAACCAGGGTTGCCAGTCTCCAAAGCGTCATCGAAGATTTCCCATGCGGGGGCCGAGCGCCGCACGCCGAAATCGGTGTTGCGGATTCCCCACTCGATGCGAATGGTACCGAAAGATATAGCGGTACCCCGTCGCAATCGCGCGTGGGTTGCACGACGGCGTGAAATCTGTCCGATATCAAGAGGCAGCGGCCCGCCGGACCACGCCAAGCCGCGCGTCTCGGCTTCAGTCGGAATCGGGCATCGACAGCCTTTTCACGGCCTTGACGAAGCGTTCGAGCGTCGGCGACTGAACGCCGGGGGCGAGGCGGATGTCGATGAGCTGGAAGCGTCCGCGCGTCGCCGCCGCCTTCTGCATCGCCGCCCGCAGCTCGGCGCAGGTGCGCACGCAGACGCCGTCGCCGCCCATGCCGGCCGCCATCGACGCGAAGTCCCAGGTGCCGAGCGTATTGAAGGCGTCGCGCGGTTCGAATGCGCGCAGCATCTCCCACGACGCGTTGTTGAAGACGAGGACGATCGGGTCCCAGCCGTAGCGGCGTGCGTTGCCGAGTTCCCAGCCCGTCATCTGGAATGCGCCGTCGCCGACCAGGATCAGCGGCCGGCCCCCGTTTGCGGCCTGCAGGCCGAGGCCGGCCGGCACGCCGTAGCCCATCGTCGCGTAGTAACCGGGCGCGACGAGCCCCGTCGGGTCCATCTCCATCGCGGTGAAGAGGCAGTCGCCGACGTCGCTGGCGATCGGGTGCGGGCCGTGCTCGTGCATCAGCTCGTTGACCGCCGCCGCGATGTCGGCCGGACGGATCGGGGCCGCATCGTCCGCCGGCGCTGGCTTGGCCGCCGGCGCGGCGCGCTTGGCCGCCTTGCGCGCGGCGCGCGCCGCCGGCAGCCGCTCGAGCAGGCGATCGACGAGCATCGCGAGCGGCACGTCGGGGTAGGTGTGATGCCCCATCACGACCCGGCCGTCGAGCGCCTGGATCGCGTGGCGCACGTCGATGCGCTTGGCCGAGACGGCGAAGTTGGTGTCGGACAGGATCACACCGAGCAGGAAGAGGCCGTCCGAACTCTCGACCTCGGCGCTCAACGCCGGGTCGCCGGCGAGGCCGAGGTAGGTGCCGCGCAGCGGCGCGTCCGTGTTCGCGAGCAGGCCGCGCCCCATGACGGTCGTCGCGACCGGCATCGCGAGGCGCCGCGCCAGCTCGGCGACGCGCGCCTCGAGCCCGTAGCGGCGGACCTCGACGCCGACCAGCAGCAGCGGGTGCTTCGCGCGCCGCAACCGCGCCAGCAGTTCGTCGGCGCAGGCATCGAGCGCGTCGGCGTCGGGCTCGGACACGGGCGTCGTCGGCACCGCGCCGCAGGGCTGGGCCGGCATGTCGCGCGGGATCTCGAGGTAGACCGGGCGCGACAGGCGCAGTGCGGCGTCGAGCACGCGAGCGATGTGTTGCGGCGCGGTCTGCACGTCGTCGAGCCGGGCGCGGTCGGCGGTGATCTCGCGGTAGATGCGCCACTGCGATTCGATCGTCTTGACCTGGTGGTGCAGCAGGTAGCCGCTCGCCGCCTCGTGCGCCGCCGGCGCGCCCGACAGCACGACGAGCGGCACGCGCTCGGCGTACGCGCCGGCAACCGCGTTGACGAGGTTCAACGCGCCGGCGCCGTAGGTCACCGCGGCGACGCCCAGCCCGCCGCGCGCGCGCGACGCCGCATCGGCGGCGAAGCCGACCGCCGGCTCGTGCGACAGCGTGTAAAGGGGCAGCACGCGCGAGCGCTCGAACTCGCGAAACATCGGCAGCGCGAAGTCGCCCGGGATGCCGAAGATCTCGGTCGCGCCACGCGCGGCGAGCGCGTGCAACAGCCTTTCGGTGAGGGTGGCCGCGTTGCGCTTCGCACCCGAAGCGCGCGGCCGGTGCGGGCTCAAGCCCATAGCGGCCCGATCGCGTCGAGCGTGTTCTTCAGCACGAGGCCCATCTCGGTATCCCCCTCCATGACGAGCGCGCGCTCGAAGAAGAGGCGATCGGCGTCGTCCTCGCCGCGCAGCAGGCGCAGATAGCTCTTCGCCGGTGCGACGATGCGCAGCGCCGTCTCGCTGCGCGCCGGGGCGACGCGAAAGCCGCCGGCCGCGAGCTGCAGCCGCACGCGCAACCCGAGGTCGCTGATCGCGACCTCGACGGTGCGGTTGGCGAGCGCGGCGCGCGCATCGGCCGGCAGCTTCGGCAGCAGCATGCGGTCGAGCACGCGCGCGAGGACGAACGACGGCGGCTGCACCGGCAGGCGTTCGACGATCGCGCGCAGCCGCGCGGCCGCGATATCCGCCAGCGGCGGCAGCTGCGGTGTGGAAGAGTTCGTCCTGTTCATCGGGCTCCTCATGCGGCCTCGGCTTCGAGGCCCTGTTCCATGCCCGGTCTGCGATGCGCGAAGCCGTTGCACAGGCCGCCGTCCGGCGCGAGCGACTCGATCTCGCGCCGCGCATCGGCGGCATCCGCGCCGTGGTTCATGACCTGCTCGAAGTGCGCGAGCACGGTCGCAAATCCGTTCGAACTCGGCGACAGCCGCAGCCTTGTCACGCCCGCCGCGCGCAGCGACCGCGCCTCGCCGATCAGGCACTGCGTCGCCGCCGACTGCGTCTGCGTGCCGTTCAAGACGAGGAAGGGCTGGCCCTCGCTGCTCGACAGCAGCATGCCGTCGGCGTCCGCCATGCAGCGGAACTCGCACTCGTCCTTGTTCAGCCGGTGGTGGCGCGCCGTGAAGCAGCGCGCCGAGAACGCGAGCGGCAGCCGGCCGAAGGCGAAGACTTCGGTCGCGATCGGCGCGCCGTCCGCCGCGCGCACCGGGTCGGCCGGCGGGTTGACGAGGGCGACCGCGTCGATGCTCAGCTCGACCGGCGCCGCCCAGCGCTGCGCGCCAATCGCGGCGTGCTCGACGAGCGCCTCGCGGCTGTAGATGTTGATGTGCGGCCCGAGCACGAACGGCAGCTTGCCGGCGAGCCGGTGCAGCGCCGATGCGTCGCCCGCCTCGACGAGGAAGTCGCCTTGCTCGGCGAGCCGCCGCACGAGGCGCAGATCGGCCTCGGACTCGATCAGCGCCTGCGTCGCGAGCACCACTTCCTTGCCCTCGGCGGCGAGGTCGCGGGCGAGGCCGAACCAGTCGTCGGGCTTCATCTCGCGCCGGCGCGAGCAGACCACCTCGCCGAGCACGATGGTGTCGGCCGCCGACTCCGCCAGCCCGGCGTAGAAGTCCATCAGCGTCTGGCGCGGCCAGTGGTAGAGCAAGGGGCCGACGGCAAGCGCGATGCGCGCGGCGTCTGTGCCGGCGTGCTCCGCCGTGGCCGCGTTCGGGCTGCCGTCCGGGCCGCAGCCCGCGTTGTGGTTCGATGTGTAGCGCACGCCTTGTCCTTTCAACCTACATCCGGCAGTTGGACGCGCCCGAGCGGGCCGAAATCGGGTGGGCTGGCAAGGCGCGAACCGCAGCGATGGCCTGCGCCATCGCGAGGATTCGCAACGCCGCCAGCGCGCCCGAGGGCGGCGCGATCGGGTGCGTAGCGCTGTCACCGAGGAGGTGAGCGTGATCGTGGCGAGGAAAGTCAGCAAGCACGGGCGTCTCCAGCGTGAACAGCGCGGTCAACTGCCGGATGTAGGTTCAGCGCCATGGCCGGTTGTACGCGCCGAGCGTGTGCTGCTGGCCCTCGGCGAAGCGCGCAAGCGTCGCCGTCCACGCCGGCTGCACGCTGTAGCGCGCGCCAGCCGCGCAGGCCTGGTCGATCGCGGCGCGCCAGACGCGCGTCACCTGCTCGACGTAGCTCGGGCTCCTCTGGCGGCCCTCGATCTTGAAGGCCTTGACGCCGAGCTCGATCAACTCGGGTAGGATCGCGAGCGTGTTCAGGCTCGTCGGCTCCTCGATCGCGTAGTCGCGCTGGCCTTCGACGTGAAAGCGCCCCTTGCACAGCGTCGGGTAGCCGCGCGGTTCGTCCTTCGCGTAGCGGTCGATCAGCACGCCGTTCAGGCGCGACTCGACGCCGCTCGGCGTCTCCTGCCAGCGCACCGCCGACGGCGGCGAACAGACCCCCGCCGTATTCGGCGACTGGCCGGTGACGTAGGACGACAGCGCGCAGCGCCCCTCGACCATCACGCACAGGCTGCCGAAGCCGAAAACCTCGATATCGACGTCGGTGTTGCGGATCACGTGGCCGACCTGCGACATCGTCAGCACCCGCGGCAGCACGGCGCGCTGGATGGCGTAGCGCTCGCGGTAGAACTCGATCGCCTCGTAGCTCGTTGCCGACGCCTGCACCGACAGATGCAGGCGCAGCGCCGGATGGTGGTCACGGCAATACGCCATCACCGCCGTGTCGGCGACGATCAGCGCGTCGGCGCCCATCGAGGCGGCGGTATCGACGGCGCGCTGCCAGGGCCGGATGTCGCGCGCGTCGGCGAAGGTGTTGAGCGCCATCAGCACCTTCGCGCCGCGCGCATGCGCATAGGCAACGCCTTCGCGCACCTGCGCGTCGTCGAAATTCAGGCCGGCGAAATTGCGCGCGTTGGTCGCGTCCTTGAGGCCGAGATAGACGGCATCGGCTCCCGCATCGACGGCCAATTGCAGTGCGCGCAGCGATCCCGCCGGGCACACGAGTTCAGGCTTGGAGGGTGCCGGCGCAAGACTTTGCAAGGTCATGACGAGGGGGCGGGCTGACCCCGGAAGAAGCGAAACGGCGCATTGTGCGGCCCACCCCGGCGCCGTCGTTTGTGCCGCGTCAAGGCACGCGCAACGCGCGTTGCATTCAGGGTCTTTCGCCGTGGCCCAGGGGGCCGCGATCTAGCGCGCCGGGTTCGAGCCGTGCGACGCCGGCCTGCCCGCATTCGGCGCGATGCCGGCGGCGGCGAGCCATGCCTGCACTCTGCGCTTCCTGCGCCATGCCCAGAGGCCGAAGCTGGCGAGCCGCCAGACCCGGCGCGGACGCAGCACCAGCAGCACGACGACCGTGCCGCCGACCAGCACGACGCGCTCGCGCCAGGCCCAGCGGGCGCCGGCATGTACCCGGTCCGCGAACGCGAACGGCACATCCAGCACCGCCGACTGCTCGGCAATCGATGCCCGCAGCGCGGCGCTGCGCGCGAGCAGGCGCTCCTGCCGCAGCGCGAGTTCGGTCTCGGCGCTCATCGGCCCGGCGTCGGCGGCGGCGCGATATCGGCCTCGCGTAGCGCGAGCGCCGCCTGGTCGCGCGCCAGCTCTTCGCGGCTCGCCGCGAAGGCGCCCGACGGCGTCTGGATACGGCTGATCGCGAAGCGAACCATCAGCGCGCCGGCGACGAAGTAGATCAAGGCGAGCCCGACGATCGCCAGCATCCGGTAGCTGTCCCAGAACAGCAGGACGATCAGGACGCTCGTCAGCACGAGTCCGAGCGCAATGCAGACGCTGCCGAGCGCGGCCCAGATCAGGGCGGCGAGGATCGAGAGCTTCTGGCGCTCGATCTCGGTGCCGAGCAGTTCGAGCCGGATCCGCGCCAGCTCGAGCGTCGTCGCGCCGAGCCGCCGCAGCGAGGCGAGCAGGCCCGCGCTCGCCCGCCGCTGGGTCATGTCGATGCCGCGCCGCTCAACGCCGCCCGATCAGGAGACCGACGAGCAGGCCGAAGCCGGCCGCGATGCCGATCGAGCGCCACGGGTTGTCGTGCACGTAGTCGTCCGCCGCCCGCCCCGCTGCCCGGGCGCGCGAGATCGCGGCATCCTGGGCATCGGCGAGGCCGGCGCGCGCGCGCGCGAGGCTCGCCTGCACGCGGTCGCGCAATTCGGCCGCGCCCTCGCCGGCCTGGCCGGCGGTCGAACGCAGCAGTTCTTCGGCGTCGGCAACGACCAGGCGCAAATCGGCCATCAGCTTGTCGGTCTGGGCTGCGGTCACATCGTTCATCTGATTTCTCCTTGGCTTCGGGGGTGAGGCAAGGGCCAACGATACACTGCCGCCGCGGCGATGTCATGAAAGCGGCGGATCGCCGACCATCAGCCTGGGCGGCCGTCGGGGCGCGGCCGGCCGAACCAGCGGCCGTAGCGCAGCGCCCAGGCGGTCGCGACGCCTGCCCACGCAAGGGCGGCGAAGAGCAGAACGAACGACGGCAGCGCGGGCCACGCCGCGCTCGCGAGGCGCGCCAGCACGGCCGTCTGCAACAGCCAGAACAGGCTCCACAGGAAGGCATCGGCGACCTGCGAACGCCCGCTGTGTCCGCAGGCGACGCGGCTCGTCATCGCGAGCAGGATCGAGCCGAGAAATCCCATCGTCATCGCATGCAGCGGCGCAAGGCCAAGCGCGACACTGCCGTCGCCGAATGCGGCGAGCGCGTCCGATACGGTCGCCAGCGCGAGCGCGAGCGCGAACCAGGCGAAGCCGATATACATCATCCGCGGCAGGCGCTGGCGCAGCGGAATGCGCAGCCTGGGGATGGCCACCCAGCGCAGCGCAAGGGCGACGAGCAGGAGCGCGGACGGCGCCTCGAGCGCGGCGCGCAGCGCGTGCCCGCTCGCGCCCGCCGGCCCGGCCAGCGCGTCGGTCATGCCGAAGGCCGCCTGCAGCCCGAGCGTCGCGCCAAAGACCCACAGCAGCCAGCCCGGCCACCGCAGATCGAGGCGCGCCAGTCCGCCGTCGCCGAAGAACGGGATCATGCGATGCGCGACCGTCGCGAAGACGAGCGCGATGAAGCCCCACAGGCCGAGTTGCACCGCGGCGCGCACGATATCCTCGCGCTGCGCGGCCAGGCCCGCCGCGGCGGCCCACATCGCAAGCGCGCCGATCGCGCAGGCGGCGCCGACCCAGCGCGGATGGGTGCGATCGCGCACCCGGCTCGTTCGCACCAGCCGCCACAGGCGCAGCGTGAAGATGCCCCACCCGGCGGCGGCGACGGCCAGGCCGATCGCCGCGAGCAGCGTCGACAGGTTCACGCCCGGCACGAACAACGCCCATCCGGCGAGCGCCGCGCCGACCGTCGGCGCCAGCGCCGAAGCGCGCATCTCCGGCTGCGCGAGCCACTTCGGGCCGGCGGTGAACAGGAAGCCGGCGAAAAAGAGCGGCATGAAGCCGAAGCTCATCAGCAGCGAATGGGCGAGCGTCGGCGAGACCATCCACGCCAGCGGCCAGCCGTCCAGGCGCGACCACAGCGCGCCGAACCACCACACCGCGCTGGCGGCGAAGACCAGCCCGGCGCCGAAGAATGCGAGCCGGTGCGGCGCCGTGAGCAGCCAGCGCAAGCGCCAGTGCGCCGGCGCGGGCGGGGTCTGCGCTGTGCCGCGCTCGGCGCGATGCTCGCGAGGGGTTCCTGGCGCGCCCTGCGGCCCCGGGCTCACGGCGCCGGGCCGGCGCCAGCGGGGACCGGATCGGCAAGCTGACCGGCAAGGCTCGAGGCAGCGATCGCGGCGAGCGCCGCCTGGGCTTCCGGCGGCGCGGTCAGCAGCCGCTGCATCAGTTCGCGCACGCTGCGGATCTCGGCGCCGAACGGCAGCGCACCGACGCCGCGGAAGAAGAGCCCGCGGTTGACCTCGCCGCGCAGCGCCGCGGCCAGATGGGTGTCGATGCAGAACTGGCCCCAGGCCGGATTGCCGTCGCGCAGCCCGCACTGGGCGAGGCAATCGAATTCGAGCTGGCAGCGCTTGGCGTGCGCCTGCGCCTGCAGCTTGTCCACCGAACGCAGGTAGGCCTTCAGCCAGGGCGTCGCGACGGCGCGCGCCGGCAGCCCGGCGACGCTCGTGAATTCGACCAGATCCTCGTCCTTCGCCTCGGCGAGCACGCGCTTGAAGGCGGGCGCGGCGTCGCCTTCGATCGTCACGGCAAACGGCGTGCCGAGCTGCACCGCCGCCGCGCCGAGCGCCTGCAGGCGGGCGATGTCGGCGAAGCTGCGCACGCCGCCGGCGGCGATCACCGGCACCTCGCGCTCGATGCCCGCGGCGCGCAGCGCGGCGAGCGTCTGCGGGATCACGGTCTCGAACTCGAAGCGGGCGTCGTGCAGGTCGGCGACCTTGGCCGCCCCCAGGTGGCCGCCGGCGACGCTCGGGTTCTCGATCACGATCGCGTCGGGCACGCGCTTCCTGCGCTCCCACTTCTTCAGCACCAGCGCGACGCCGCGCGCGTCCGACAGGATCGGCACCAGCATCGCCTGCGGATGATCCTGCGCCAGTTCGGGCAGGTCCAGTGGCAGCCCGGCGCCGACGACGACGGCGTCGATGCCGCATTCGAGCGCCTTCGTCACCGACGGCGCATATTCGCCGACCGCGCGCATGACGTTGATCGCGAGCAGCCCGCGTCCATTGGCGAGCGCGCGGGCGGCGGCGATCTCGCGCTCCAGCGCCTCGAGGTTGGCGGTGTTGATCTCGGTCTTCGCGACCTCGCCGCGCAGCCCGAGCGTTCGCTTCATCAGGTCGGGGTGCAACCGGCGCAGATCGACCGAACTGATGGTGCCGACGCCACCCTGCGCCGCCACGCTACCGGCGAGGCTGTGCGCCGAGATGCCGACCCCCATGCCGCCCTGCACCAGCGGCAGCACAGTCGCGTCGCGCAGACGCAGCGGCGTCAGGCCGCTCGCCATCAAGGTCGCGGCGAGATCAGGGTCGATGCGGGGGAAGGTGAGGTCGCTCGAAGGCATGGCACGCATGGCGACGCTCGCGCCATCCGGATTCGGATGTTAGTCGCAAGCCTAAGCCGAAGTCGCCGGCAGTGATTTGACTCCGGTCAAGAGTTTCCCAGTGGCGGGTTGCGCGGCCCGGACTTCGGGGCACTGCGCGCTGCCAGCACCGAAACGTCCGCTCAACCGAAGCGCACCGGATCGCCGCGCCGATCGAAGGGCAGCAAGCCGTCGAGCCGCCCGGCCTTGATCGCATCGACCATCCGCCGCAATGGCGCCTCGGCGTCGACGCTGGTCGGCGCGACGCCGCCCCGTCCCGGCAGCGCGGCACTGAAGACGATCGCCCACGGCGGCCCGGCCTGCGCCGCCTCGGCGGCGAACGCTTCAAAATTGGCAAGTTCATCGGCCGGTTTGTCGACGCACATCAGCGGCACGAGTTCACCGCCTTCGCCGGCCTCGAATTCGCGCCGCTGCTCGGCACTCGCATCGGCCGGCAGCTCGGCGCCGACGAACACGAACAGCAACCGCTGCGGCTCGGGCTGGGCGCGCGCCGCCTGGATCAGATCGTCGAAGCTCGTGATGTTCATGTTCGCGCCGCGCGGCCGAGGGCCGCTATTGAACGAGCGGCGTATCGGCGCTGTCGAGCTGCACGCCGACGATCGCCGCCCCGCCGGCCAGCAGCTGCAGGTATTGGCGCAGCGCGGTGACGAAGGTCTGCTGGCGCAGCGCGAGCGCCGCCGCGCCGCGCACCGACTCGAACGCCGGCGCGTGCCCGCTCTCGCGCGCAAGCACCTCGACGACATGCAGCCCGAAGCGGCTGTGCACGAGGCGCGGCATGACGCCGATCTCGGGGCCGGCGAAGAGCTCGCGCGCGAACTCGGGCGCGCAATCGGCGCGCGTGAGCCAGCCGAGATCGCCGCCCTGCGCGGCCGATGGGCAGTTCGACAACTCGCCGGCGACCGCTGCGAAACGATCCGCCTCGCCCTCGCGGTGGCAGCGCAGTTCGAGCAGCGCGGCCTCCGCGCGCTGGCGCAGCAGCCGCACATCGACGCCGGGGGTGACGGCGAACAGCACGTGCCGCACCCGGGCGCGGTCGCCGACGCGAAAGTTCGATTCGTGCGCCGCGTAGTGCCGCCGGCACGCCTCTTCCGACGGCTCGGGCACGCTGAGCTCGCGCGCGAGCAGCGCTTCGATCGCCGCGGTCGCCGCTTCGCTCGTCGCGCCGTCGACCGGCGCCGGATCGTCGGCGGCGAGCAGCCCGGCGTGCTGCGCCGCCTGACGCAGCAGCTCGGTGCATGCGCGCTGGCGCAGCGCCTCGTCGGCCAGCACTTCGCCCGGTGCGTGGAGCGCGACGCCGTTCACGCTCGCGGGAGCGGTATGCACGATGGGGGTCATGCGCTGGATCTCCGTATTGCGTTCAGATGCGCGTCGGCGGCGTGTTGTGACCCGGCGGCAGGTTCAGCCGGCGCGCGCGAACGAGCTGGTAGGGGCGGAACAAATAGGCAATCGAGCCGAATCCGCTCCAGATGTGCACCAGGCGGCTGAACGGGAAGAGGATGAAGATGATCATGCCGAGCACCATGTGAACCTTGAACGGCCAGGCGACCGCGACGAGCGGCAGGGCGTCGGGCCGGAAGGTCCAGATGCCCTGCGCCCAGGCGGCGAGGATCAGCATCTCGTGCCCGTCGGCGCGGCCGGCGTACGAGAACGGCAGCGTGACGAGGCCGAGCACGAGCTGCACCCACAGGATGACGAGGATCGCGATGTCGGTGCGGTGGCTCGTCAGGCGGATGCGCGGATCGAAGATGCGCCGGTGCAGCAGGATCGTGAGGCCGATGAAGCAGATCGTCGCCGCCATCCCGCCCGAGATGATCGCCAGCATCTGCTTGTGCTGCGCCGTGATGAACGGCTCGTACATCCAGTGCGGCGTCAGCAGCCCGATCGTGTGGCCGAAGAACAGGAACAGGATGCCGATGTGAAACAAGTTGCTGCCCCAGCGCAGCTGGCCGGCGCGCAGCAACTGCGACGAATCGCTCTTCCACGTGTACTGGTCGCGGTCGAAGCGCGTCAGGCTGCCCATGAAGAAGATGCCGAGGCCGATGTAGGGGAAGACCTCGAAGAAGAACTTGTAGAGGAAGACTTGCGTTTCGCTCACGGATGTACTCCTTGGTCCGCTCCGCGGCGGACGATCTGAATCGGTTGCGGTTGCCCTGGCTGGCCGGGTCTGTCCTGACCGTGCGACGAGCAGCCGTCGAAGGCGAGCGGCTCGTCCCAGGCCTCGTCGATCGGCGGGTCTTCCGGCACGGCGACGGTGCGCGCCGTCTCGCCGGCGAGTTCGATCAGCGCGCCGAGCACGCTCGCGTAGCGGCTGGCGCGCTTGTCGAGCGCGGCGAGGATCGCGTTCAGGATGTGCGCCATCTCGGCGAGAAAGGCGCGCGCCTCGCGCGGCGGCTGGGTCGATGCGTACTCGAGGACGACCGGCAGGTGGTCGGGCATCTGGCCTTCGCCGAGGTACAGGCCCGCCTGCTCGTAGGTCTTCGCGAGGTCGATCATCGCCGGCCCGCGATCCCGCGAATCGCCGTGCACGTGCTCGAACAGATAGAGCGACGTGCTGCGCCCGCTGTCGAAGAGCTGCACATAGTCGGCCTCGGCGTCGATCGCGCTCTGGCGCGCGATCGACGCCATCAGCGCCTCGATCTCGACGAGGCGCGGCGCCGACAGCGCCTGCTCCTCGCGCAATGCGCCGCGCATCTCGTCCAGGTGCGCGCGCAGCGCCGCGTCCGGATAGCCCAGCAATCGCGCCAGCACGCGCAGCGTGAGCGTCATGCTCCTTGGCTTGGTCGCGAACATCATCAGACCTCGGCCTTGATCGGGATCGTGCGCTTCTTCTCGCTGCCGAAGAGGCTCGTCTCGCCGACGCCCTCCGAGCAGCCGTTGCCGAAGCTGAAGCCGCAGCCGCCGCGCACGTTGAAGGCGTTCTCGGCATATTCGCGGTGCGTGCTCGGGATCACGAAGCGGTCCTCGTAGTTGGCGATCGCCATCACGTGGTACATGTCCTCGACCTCGTGCTCGGTGAGTCCGACCTGTTTCAACACCGCGAGATCGGTCTCGCCATCGACATGCTTCGCGCGCTGGTAGGCGCGCATCGCAAGCATCCGCTCGAGGGCGCGCTCGACCGGCGCGGTATCGCCCGCGGTGAGCATATTGGCGAGGTAGCGCACCGGAATGCGCAGCTGCCGCACGTCGGGGATCTGGCCGTTCGTGCCGAGCTGCCCGGCGTTCGCGGCGGACGTGATCGGCGACAGCGGCGGCACGTACCAGACCATCGGCAGCGTGCGGTATTCGGGGTGCAGCGGCAGCGCGACCTTCCACTGCACCGCCATCTTGTAGACCGGGCTCGTGCGCGCCGCCTCCATCCACTTGTCGGGGATGCCGTCCTTCGCCGCCTGCTCGATCACCGCCGGATCGAAGGGGTCGAGGAAGATGCCGAGCTGCGCCTGGTAGAGGTCGCGGTCGCGCTCGACGCTGGCCGCCTCCTGGATGCGATCGGCGTCGTACAGCAGCACGCCCAGGTAGCGGATGCGGCCGACGCAGGTCTCACTGCACACCGTCGGCTGGCCGGCCTCGATGCGCGGATAGCAGAAGATGCACTTCTCGGCCTTGCCGCTCTTCCAGTTGTAGTAGATCTTCT
>OEIU01000093.1_pt1 | contig 87502 bp, 67 predicted proteins | sample 1539221 | NCBI WGS metagenome assembly OEIU01 (sample SAMN03792071, study PRJEB22550) | activated sludge metagenome | feature: wastewater treatment plant; material: activated sludge; isolation source: Wastewater treatment plant of a petroleum refinery complex | place: Argentina: Zarate | collected...
CCGGTTGAAACAAACTCTGTCCCGTGCCGCGACCGTTCCCGCAGCCCGTGGGGGCGCGGGTTCGGTCGGGAGTACCTTTCACGTCGTCGCCGGCCCGCTCGGGGGCGTGGTGGGCGTCGCCGCCTTCACCAGCGCCAGCACGCCCGCCCGGATCGCCGGGGGCAGGTCGGGCCATGCCGCCACCACCGCCGCCAACTCGGGATCGGTGGGCGTCGCCACCCCCGCCGAATCACCGAACCGTGCGCCAGTGTTGCCGGATTTGTTGCCGTCCGACTCCGCTACCCCCGACTTTCCCGCAGGAAACCGGGGTAGTTCGAGTCCAGTATCGCCCACTTCCCTCGTTTGCAGCCGCTTCTCGCTCGCTCGCGTCGGCTCGCAAGACCCCTGAAAAACAAGGCTAGCCTTCGCCTTTGGGCGAACCCGTGCGATCCGATGCGGCCGGATGGCGAGCCTCGTGTTGCGCCTCGGTCATGCCGCAGTGCGCGCCGCCTTTCTCCTCGTCGCTCTCCGGATCGCCCGCGACGGCCGCCATGTCGAGATGGGCATGCCACATTCGATGCTTGGTCAGAATTGTGACTCTGGAGGGCAACCCAGAGATGGTTTTTTCCAGATGACAGCGCATACTTCCAGGAGAATCCATGCGTGACCTGCTTCAACGACGGCTGTCTCGGCGGGCACTTTTTCTTGCCGCCGCGCTCGTCGCGGCGCGGGGGGGGGCAGCGACCGCCATCGCGGGGGTTGTGGTGACGCCGTATTCGATGAACGGTGCCAACGACACCGTCGCGGTCGCGGCGGCGGCGTTCGCCGGATGGTACGCCACCGGTGACTCGTTCCAGGATCGGATCGAGATCCGTGATGTGAGGGGAAACGTCCGTGGAGCGATCACGCGTTCGGACATACTTGCCCTCGCTCCCTGGATGAATCTGGATGGCGGGCCGGATGGGCCCTGTGGCCTCGGCTTCTCCGCGTCGGGACGGCTTCTCTACATCCTCGTTCACGACGACACGCTGCCCGCCGACGGCCAGCCCAGCGATGTCCTGCTGCGCTACGACCTCTCAACCGACACGCTCACGAGGCAGGCACGCCTCGAGTTGTTTGATCGGGGGGATGTGTGGCCTCACTTGGCGGTGGTGCACCACAGGCAGTACGTCTATGTCGGGACCGGCACGGGACAGGTCAAGGCGTACCTCGCCAGCTCCGCGGCCGGCGGCTCGACGCCATCGGGCACATGGACGCTTCCCGGCGCGACGATCGTGCATGGTTTGGCCATCGATCGCGACGTCGGGGTGCTCTACGCCGCGAGCGACACCGCGATCTTCCGCGCCACCATTCCCGCATCCCCCGCCACCGCTCCGACGTTCACCCAGATCGCCATGGGCGCCGACATCCGGGGCCTGGCGTGGGGAGACCACTATGGCGGAGTTGCGCAGCGCGGGCTCTACATTCTCAGTGGCGCGGGGCCCGTGTCGTCGAAGATCGAGTTTGTCGATGCAACCGCCGCGGGAAGTGGAACGGGAATCACGCCGGCGGCGTACGCGACGAACCCGGACCTCTGGCACGGCGTGGCGTTCACGGCCGACGGGCGGCTCTTTGTCGGCGCCGCCGAAGACGCGGCGATGCTCTCCGACTCCTCCGACACGCGACTCGGCTTCGACGCGTGGATGCGTGACGAACTGGCCCAGGCCACCAGGTTCGCCCGCGGCCTGATCTCTCCCGACGGCGAGCCCGATGGCTGGGTGATCGACGGAGATGTGCTCCCCGGTGGCACTCGCTTCCATCCCGCAACGCCCGACGGGGCCGGGTGGGCCGTCTGTCTGCTCTTGATGAACGAGGCGATCAACGCCGATCCCCTCGCCCGCCAGGACATCTCGCGCATTCTCACGCGGTACGCGGGGCTCTCGCCCGATGGCATCAGGCCCGTGCGCAGCGCCGACGGTATCTACAAGCACTGGCTCGATCCGCTGACCGGCAATACCAAGGGCACGTGGCCCGACGAGTACGCGACGCTGAGCACCATGTTCATGGTCACCGCCGCGGCGCGAGCGGCGGATCGGTACCCGAACGACCCGGCCATCGCTCAGGCCGCAACACGGATCATTTTTCAGATCGGCAATCTCGGGGCATACGTGCAGCAGTACTCCATGGCCTTCAAGGGGCTCCCCGGCACCGGTCCCGACGCCTCCTCGTGGGCCGGGGGCTACCACGAGGGCGTTATCTTCGCCGAGCAATCGGGGGTGTACGGGGGTCCCCCGGCGCTCACGAACGCGGCCCTGTGGCTGAATCGCGCGCACTGGCCGAGCACCGCGACGTATGTCCCGGGCAAGCCGCTGACCGTCGCCGCGCCCGGCCAGTTCCAGCCGGCGTTCCTGAGCATCTATCCCGCCATCCTCTCGGCGCCCTTTCGTGCGGACGCCTCCGCGACGGGTTGGCGCACGCAGATCGACAACCTCCGCTGGACAAGCGCGGCCTGGACCGACGACAACGGCCCGCGATACTACACGGTGTTCTCCGCGGGCACGAGCCCGTCGGGATACAACGCCGACACGCTCACCAACCATCCGGGCAACCTCGCGACGTTCACGTCCCTGCTCGGGCTGAGCGCATTCGGCCAGACCGCCGAAGCGGTGGGCGGGTACGCCGCGTACCGCAAGGGGGCTCGCCAACTGTTCAAGACCGGGGCAAGCATCCTGTACCGCGGCCCCTACGACGGCACGTCCTTTGTGCCCAACTCGGCCGGCCTTCCCGATGTCGCTCTTGGCGCGCTCGGTTTGGCCGAGTTGATACAGCCGGGATCGATCGACCTGCTGCTGGCCCGCCCCTACCCCACCCACATTCCATGCCCGGCCGATTTCAACGGCGACGGCGGCCCATCCGTCGCGGACATCTTCGAGTTCCTCAACGTCTGGTTCGCCGGCGATGTCCGGGCCGACTTCGACTCTTCCGGCGGACTCACGGTTCAGGACATCTTCGACTTCCTCAACGCCTGGTTCTCCGGCTGCTGATCGAGCGACCATCGCATCGCGCGATGCGTGGCGGGGCCCCTCTCCTCAATCTTCGTGGCCAACGAAAACGCCGCGTCCCGGGGACGCGGCGGACTTGGATCGAGCGAGCGCCGCCTGCGGGGCTCGGGCCCACGCCGCGATCAGGACGATGGGCACCCCGCGAACCACGAGTTGAGATAATCGAAGATGTCCTGCACGCCAAGGCCGTTGATGTGGTTGTAGTCGGCGAAGCAGCTTCCCGCGAACCAGGCGTTCAGGAAGTCGAAGATGTCCTGCACCGAGAGCACGTCGTCTCCATTGAAATCGGCCAGGCAGGGAGGCGTCTGGGAAAACCGCATGTCGTCCACCCAAACGGTGCCGGTGCCGGTGTTGTCCGGGCCGAATCGCAGAGCGAAGATGCTGGCGGGAGCGGGATTGGTCGGCGGGATCGGATACGGCATCTGGGTCGCGGGATCGTTGAAATCGGTGGGCTGATCGACCGACACGTGGAACCGCACCCACTGCCCGTTGGTATGAATTCCCTTCACGTTTCCGGGCAGATCGACGACGAACGTTCCGCAGGGGGGAGCGATGGTGGTGTCCGGATCGACGTCCAACCACTCGCGCTCCCGATAGATCGACTGGTTCCCGGGCGCGTTGCGAAGGAAGTTGACCTTCATCCCGAACTTCGTCCCGACCATCGGGTCGTCCGCCGGGATCATGTACCAGCACGAGAGATAGATCGGCGCGCCGGCCACGGGATCGAACGTGTACTGGGGCCAGTTGCGCGTGATCGTGTCGGGGACGATCTCCTCGGACTGGACCGCCTGGAACTCCCCGCCGGGATTGCCGTTGCCGCCCGGGAGACGCACCGACGCGATCCCGCGATGGACTTGCGTTGCCGGCGTCAGGCCGTCCCCGATCTCGCGACGAAGCGTCTGACCGCTCTGATACTGACGCCACCCCGCCGCAAAGGTCTCGAATCCCGGAAAGGTGGTCTCAAAGCCGGGGTTGTACAACGTCGCGACCTGCGCACCAGCGCTGGACGCCGCGACACTCAGGACAAGGGTGGAAATGGACAGCAAGCACTTGTTCATGCGAGACTCCGCGTGTGGGCCGGCAGGGGCCGTGGCCCGAGGTGTTCCGCGTCGGTTCCGGGGGACTCATGCGTGACGTAACCGCTTACATTGTGACCCGAACATGGCGTTTCGGCAACCCCTTCCGCGTCCGCGGCCCCGGAATTCCCATTTGGCACCGGTCCTGCTCCCCCGATCGGGTACCCCGGGGGTGCTCCGGGCCGGTCGATGGCCTTTACCGGCGCGGACCTATTTCAAGCCGTCCGTCGCCACGCTCTGGACAAACGTCCTCTGGGTGAGCATGAACAGGACAATCAAAGGGGAGATCATGAGGGCGCTGGCCGCCATCAGCAGGTTCCACGGGGTATTCCCCGCCTGGGACTGGTAGAGCTGCAACCCGAGGGCGAGGGTGAACTGGTCGCGGTCGGTGAGGAAAATCAATGGCCCCACAAAGTCGTTCCAGACATAGATGAAGTGGAACAAGGCTACCACCGCGAGTGCCGGCTTGCTCAGCGGCAGAATCACCCGCCAGAAGATCGACCAGTGCGAGCACCCGTCGAGGCGCGCGGCCTCGTCGAGCTGCGCCGGGATCGTCATGAAAAACTGCCGGAGCAGGAAGATGTTGAACGCGCTGCCGAACCACGCCGGCACCCAGAGCGGCTTGAGCGAGCCCGTCCAGCCGAGCTCGCGGAAGATGATGTACAGCGGCACCATGAGCACCGGGAACGGGATCATCATCGTGGCCAGCACCAGAAAGAACACAAACCCTCGACCCCGCCACTGGATGCGCGACAGCCCGTACGCCACGATCGCGCTGGAGAGCGTCATCCCCACCACGCCGAGGATCGCCACGATGAGGGTGTTGCGCAGGTACATCGGGAACCGGATCGTCCGATCGTTCCAGACGGCCGAGTAGTTGTCGGCGGCGTGGGCGAACACGCTTGACGGCGGAGTGGGCAGCAGACGCATCTCGCCGGAGGCAGCCTGGTCCTCGGGCTTGACCGACGTCGAGAGCATCCACACCAGGGGCGCCAGGAACGCCACGGAGACGACCACGAGCAGCACGCTCGAGAGCACCCCCGAGGGCCTCGGGCCCTTGTAGGAATGTGGCTTGTCCGCACGCACGACGTTCCGATCTCCTTACACGCGGGCGTAGTGCACCAGCCGCCTGCTGGCCAGCAGCAGCACGCCCGTGAGCACCAGCACCACCACCAGTTGCAGCCACGCCATCGCCGAGGCGTACCCCATCTTCCCGTAGATGAACGCGTTCTCGTAGAGGTACATCGTGTAGAAGTGCCCGACGGGGTTCTGCCCATCCGGCCTGCGGAACATGATGTAGGGCACGGCAAAGACCTGCACCGCCGCGATCGTCAGGGCAATGACGTTGAACAGGATCGACGGCGAGATCATCGGCAGAGTGACGTGCAAGAACTGCCGCCCCACGCCCATGCCGTCGATCCGGGCCGCCTCGTAGAGCTGCCCGGGCACGTCCTGCATCGCCGCGACGTAGATCACCACCCCCTGCCCGACACCCCACACGCTCATGATGACCATCGAGACCATGACCCAGTCTTTGTCCACGATCCACGCGGGCCCGTTGATGCCCGCCAGGCCGAGCACCTTGTTGATCAGCCCGTACTCGCCGTTGAAGAGCCACATCCACACCATCGCCGACGCCACCAGCGGCACCAGTGTGGGAAGAAACACGCACGCCCGGAAGATCGGCGCCATCCGCCCCCGTCCCGCGAGCATCGCCGCCAGCACCAGCGCCACGATCGTGTACAGCGGGATCGACAGCCCCGCGAACACCGCCGTGTTCCGCACGACGCGCCAGAACGTCGGATCGTGCATCATCCCCCGGTAGTTGTCCAGCCCCGTCCAGAGCGGCGGCTCGAGCAGGGGATAGTCCGTGAACGAGTAGTACAGGCCCATGGCCATCGGCAGGAACACCAACGCGCCCCGGCCGAGTAGCCACGGGCTGGGCCACGCCAGGCCGGCGACCACGCCCCCCCCGCCCCCCCGGCGGTCGGCGTCGCCCCGCGCCGGAGCCGTGCTTTGTCCGTGGGCCGTCGGCATCATGCCGTCCCCCGCTGGCCGTACCGCCGACGCTGCCGCTCGGCCGCCCGGTCGATGAACGACTGCACCCGCGTCTGGAGCCGAGCCAGCGCAACAGGCGCGGCGACCTCCAGCCGCCACATCCGTTGCACCTGGGTATCAAACTCGTCCTTGAACTGCTGCCACACCCGCGTGCGCGGGGCCACGAACGACCGGTCGCTGCGCAGGATGTCGTAGTGCACGCGGATGCCGCGGTTCGGGTGGTTTGCAAGAAACGCCTCGCTCACTTTCGCCAGCGGCGACGGCTTGCAGTGGGCGGTGGCGAGCTGCTCGGTCATGTCCTGTCGCTGGGTGAAGGCGATGAACTCCATCGCCGCCCCCGGATGTCTGGCCCCGCGCGGGATCACCAGCACGTCGGTGTCGATCAGCCCAACCGGCGAGTCGATCGGCCCGGCCGTCTCGGTCGGGAATGGCGCCACGCCGTAGTCGAGATCGGGCTTGAACGCGTTGATCAGATTGGCGATCCACGGCCCCTGCACGATCATCGCCACCTTCCCCGTCAGGAACGGGTTCTCCGGCGTGAAGTAGTTCCCGAAACTCTCGGCAAAGCGAGCCGTGCGATCGACGCCCAACCCGCGCGAGAGGTTCTGCATCCACTCCATCGCCCGGATGTCCTCCGACGAGTCCACCGTGGCACGCCCTAATGCCTCGTCGTAGATCCGGCCCCCAAAGTGATATGCCCACAGCCACGACCACCACCCCGGTTCTCGATGCAGAAAGCCCACCCGATCGAGCGCCCCCGACGCGTCGGTCCGGACCAATCGCCGGTGCATCTCATCAAGTTCCGCGATCGTGCGCGGCGGACGATCGGGATCGATCTTCGCCCCCCGGAACGCCGCACGATTCCAGTACAGCGCGATCGACCCCGCGGTGTTCACCGTGGCCCACCACTTGCCCTGGTGCCGCATCACCCGCCGCACGCCCGGCGTGTACTGGTCCAGGCTCATCCCCGCGCGGGCGGCCAACTCGTCCAGGGGCAGGATGGCGCCCGTCTCGGCGTAGGGAACGACGTTGAACGCGTACAGGCCGATGACGTCCGGGGGGTTGCCGCCGGCGATCGAGACCAGCGACTTCTGTCCGATATCGCTCACCACGTTGTAGCGCACCACGATCCGGTCCTGCGACGCGTTGAACGCATCAACGATGCGCTCCATCGCATCGCCCTCGTGGCGTGTCCACTTCTCCCAGTACTCCAGCACGATCCGCCCGCGAGGATCGAACCGCTCGCCCCGAGGGCCAAGCGCGGCAAACCCCGCCGCGCCGGCAAGCATCGTCCCCAGCGCCGCACGCCGCGTCATCGCCCAGGTTGTCCGGTGTAAGCCCATGGTATGGGCAGCCTACGCGCCCGGCCGCGCCTTCGTGGCCGCGGGTGCGGAGGGCGTCGCGCCCGCGGGCTTGGCACCGTCCGCTCCCCGCTCGTAGTTGATCCGATCGATGGTCTCTTTCCACGCGTCCACCGGAAAACCCGTGGGCCTGCCGGTCTTGGGGTTCACCATCCCCTGGTTGGGGTCGAGCGGGAATGGCCGCAGGTAGAGCTCCTTCTCCATGATGCCTCGCGGCACGGTCCACGTGTCCCCGGTCTCCGAGCAGCGGATGGTGACCATCTGCGTGAGCTGCTGCGTCTCGTCCTTGGGATTCAGTCGGGTGTAGAGCATGTACGCGGCGAAGAGCATGAGCACCGCGGCCATGCCCCAGCCGAGCATCGGGCTCTTCCGCAGAAACTCGCGAAGTCTGTTCATGTTCGGACCTTCCCGGCTGTGCGACCCTCGGATCAGAACTTGATTCCCCAGTTGTAGAACGGCCCCGGGGTGCCGTACTTGTCGGCCGCCGCGGCCTTGTACCAGGGCATTCCGCGAACGGCCTGATCGCCGAAGAGCATGTAGATCTCGTTGGTGCGCTGCGTGAGGGCGCCCGTGTTGGCCCGTTCGGTGCGTTTCTTTCCGGAATGGCGCGGCACCTCGTCGTAGGCGTCGGCGGCCCAGACCACGGCGTCGGGATACTTCACGTTCCGGTACGACTTGCCGACAATCGGGTACGAGTCGTTGAACCAGTACTCTGTGTACGCCGGGGGATTGTCCTGATCGACCACGACGCTGGTGATCCCCGCGGCGTTGGGGTTGTCGGGATCCGGATCGATGAAGTTCCGCCCGCCGCTCGATAGATAGAACCGCACCTGTGGATCGATCACCGACGTGCCGGGCGAGGCGCGCGGACAGCGATAGACCTTGCTTCGACCATCGCCGCAGTACTCTGCCAGGGCTCGCGGGACGATCCAGTGGTCGAAGATCGACGGCGCCCGCAAACGCACGTTGAACCAGACGGGATCCTTCTGGTCGTCCAGGTACATCTGAATGCCCAGGCCCATCTGGTGCAGGTTGCTCTTGCAGATGACGTCCCGGGCCGAGTCCCGCGCGCCCGAGAGCGCGGGCAGCAGCAGCGAGACCAGCAGCGCGATCACCGCGATGACCACCAGCAGTTCGATCAGCGTGAACGCGTTCCGACCGGCCGCTCGAGTTCGTCGAAGCATGGGGTCATTCCTTTCGATCCGGGTGGGCCCGCAGCCCCGCCCCGACTGCCCGCGTCGTCGCCGCCCCCCCCGTCCGCACATGCAGCCCCCACATCACACGGATGTCCAGAAGCTCTTCGTCCTGAAAATCAGCCTCGCGAACGAGATTTCCATCGTGGGGGCGGCCGTTGATGGTCAGCCTCGGCGGCAGGCTGCCGGAATACTCGCCGGCGTCGAACGAAACTCGCACCGTCCGGCCCCGCCAAACTCGCGAGGCCGACACCCGACCCAGCGCGGGGAACGGGCATGGATCGATACGCAGCCCAGCCCACTCGGGCCTCATCCCGACGATCCACTCCAGCGAAACCCGGTTGAGCCACGCCGCCGAGCCCGTGTACCACGTCCAGCCCGCCTTGCCCGGCGTGGAGGACGCGGGGCCATCCACGTTCCCCGGCATCACGTACGGCTCCGCCCAGTATGCGTTCGCGTCCTGGCCGCGAAGCGGCGGAGAGACCGCACGCCAGATCGCCTCGACCGACTGCACGTCCCGACGCTTGCACGCCGCGGCCATCGCCCACGTCGCGGCGTGCATGTACACGCCCCCGTTCTCGCGAAGCCCGGGCGCGTACCGCGTGATGTACCCGATCGAAGCGTCCGGGGTGGTGTAGGCGGGATGCGACAGGAGCGGCCCCATCGGCCGGAGCAGGTGCTCCTTCACGCTCGCCCAGGCCGCGGTCTCCCGCTCGGGCGTCGCCGTTCCGGAAAGAATCGCCCAGGTCTGGGTGTTGAGGAAGATCCTGCCCTCGTCGTTGGACGCGCTGCCGATCCACCGTCCGTCGTCTCTCGTCGCGGCCCGATACCACTGCCCGCCGGACTCCCCGTCCCACGCGTGGGCGTTGATCGATTCGATCAGGCGTGCTCGCGCTGCGCGATACCGCGCGGCCAGTTCGCTGTGGGGCTTCGAAGGAGCCCCGCCCTCCAGCACGTGGGCAAAGTCCGCGAGCAACTGGGCCAGCCATTGGGCGAGCCAGACGCTCTCGCCCTTCTCGCCCACGCCCATGGCCGACAGCCCGTCGTTCCAGTCGCACGAGCCGATCAGCGGCAGCCCGCGAGCGCTCTGGCGCGCCAGGCTCCGGGCGATCGACCGGGTGCAATGCTCGAGCAGGGTCGTGGGCGTGGCGTCGTCCACAAACGGCGCCTCGGCATCGAGGATCGCGCGGTCGCCCGTCTCCTTGATGTACTGCGCCGTCAGGAACGGCAGCCACAGGTAGTCGTCGCTGCACATCGTGCGCAGGCCGAACTCCGATGGTGCGGGCAGCGGATGCCACCAGTGGTACACGCTGCCATCGGCGAACTGATGCGCGGCGTGGAGAAGAATCTGTGCTCGCGTCCGCGACGGATCCCGGGCGAGCCAGATCTGGCTGTCCTGGAGTTGATCCCGGTAGCCGAACGCTCCCGACTGCTGGTAGTAGCCCGTGCGGGCCCACAGCCGGCCGCAGATCGCCTGGTAGGGCAGCCATGTGCTGTTGAGCAGGTCGAAGTCGGGCATCCCGCTGCGCACCTCGGAGGGCGCAAGCAGGGCGTCCCACATTTCTTCCGATCCGCGGATCGCCGCATCGGCGGCCTCGAGGGTCGTGTGCCGATCCAGAAGGTCGAGAACGGCCTGCTCTTCTGGCGCGATCGCGATGGTGTACACCATGCTCACCGACTGGCCCGCGGCAAGCGTGAGGTCCCCGCCCAGCGCTGCGCTGGCATCGCCAAACCTTCCGAACACGTTCGCGTCCGTCGGCTGCGCGGGGCGGGCCTGGGTCATCGCGACCGGCCTCGACAGGGCCGCGTATCGCCCCGTGAAACTCTGCTTGTCGCCCATCGCCAGATCGGCGTCGAAGACCACCCCGCCCAGCGCGTGCCCGGCCACGTGCGGCCAGGGCGTGTTCCAGTGGTCCCGCTCGTCCTTGGCGGGAATGTCCCACATGTTCTTGCGAACCGTGATCGCTCGCTTGGACGGGTGGTGGGTTGTGGTGAGGAACAGCCGGTGGAACTCCCTCTTGGAGTCCGGGGCCGCGCCGCAGCACCACTCGAAGAACGAACTGACGCGAATCCTGCGGGCCCGCCCGCCGGAGTTGCGAACCGTGACCCGCCAAACCTCCACGGAGTCCGTCGGCGCGACCGCGAGCGTCCACTCGGTCTCGATGCCCAGGTGTTCTGTCGAGAAGGTCGAGCGTCCCTGCGTGTGCTCGCACGTGTACCTCGTGTAGCTCGGCCAGCACGGAGCGGGCGCCGCCGACCACACCTCGCCGGACTCAAGATCGGCAAGGAATAGGAACTTCCCGTGATCGTCGCGAACCAGGTCCATCTCCCACCGGGTCAGGACGTTGAGCTGGCTGTTGTCCAACCAGCTGAACCCGCCGCCGTTCTGGCTGATCACCGTTCCGTAGCGCCCGTTGGAGAGCACGTTTGTCCACGGCACGGGCGTGCGATGGTCGGAAATGGTGAACCGGCGCCCCGAAGGATCGAAGCGGCCGTAGGAGTTGGCGAAGGATGGGGTGTTCACGCGATGCGGGCCAATGGGTGAGGGAGGAGCGAAGTGTACAGAAGGGCACTGCAACCGCTTACACTATGACGTCTGTTGGCCCCGCCGTCAACACGACCGCCCTTTGGCAATACGTGTTCATGAGTTTCTGGACCCGAATCCCCTTGCCGACCCCGGTCCCGGGGGGGCAAGACGGCTCCAAACAAAGCGAGGGCGTCCGCGTGTGGCGGACGCCCTCGAGAGAGTCGTCAGATCGAAGGGCCGATTCGGTGGATCACCGACGGCGCCGCGCGGCGAGCAGGCCGCCCAGACCCAGCAGGCCCGCAGTACCGGGCGCGGGGACCGGGTTGTAGACGATGTTGTTGAAGTCCGCGTTGACCGTGGTCGCGCCGGATGCGGAGGCGTAGTCCTGCACGAACCCGCCGACCCACGCCGGCGACAGGGTGCCGTACAGGCCGTGTGGCGGATCCTCAGCCGGATTGCCCTGGTCAAACTGGATCCACGGGCTGAACAGCCCGTTGTAGCCGTACTGGATCTGTCCCGGAGCGCCCGCCGTGTTGGAGTTGGCGATGTACTCGATGCTCAGGGTGGCCGTCGTTCCGGTGACGTACACGTTGCCGAAGGAATAGAACGGCAGGCGGCCGCCGAACGCGGCGACCTCCCCGCCGGTGGCGCTGGCACGCACGTGGAGCTTGCCGTCCACCTGCGGAGACCACCACGGCGAGACGTTGAGTCCGGCCTCGGCGTTGCCGTCGCCGGTGATGGTCACCGCGGCGGAGATCATGAAAGAGTCTCCGTTGGCGAACGGTGCATCGGTGGTGCCGCCGTCGGTGGAGAGTCGCCAAGTGTGCTGGTTCGACTGGAACACCGGGCTGCCCGGGAGCACTTCGTTGAAGTTGATATGCGCGGGCGACGGATACGTATTCACGACCGTCAGCGTGCTGCCACTCATGTCGTTCCACCAACGCGGATTCACGTGCGCGCCGTTGATCGTCGGCGACGCCTGAGCGAACGATGCCGCAGCCGCGACGATCGCAGTGCTGGCGAAAAGAAAACGCTTCATGGCAATACCTCTCACAATCCACCAAGGATCCGAGGGGCCCCGCGCGTTGCCGCGCGTGTGCAGACCCGACGATCTCTCTCCCTGGAACCGCTTACATCGTGCCACAGTTCCGGTCTGAATGCAAGCGCTTTCGCATTTTCCTTATCGAAACCTCTCCCTAGTCGCCAGTCGGGCTTTTGTTCAGGGATATCCCCAGTTCCCGCATGCCCGAGCGAACGCTCGCGTTGCGGTGAAAGAGTCTCCAGATGAGCCCCGACCGGGCATTCTCGATCGCAAGCACGAGGGGTCCTTGGTCGATGGCCACATAGTCCGGAGCCACCCACCCCGCCCCGACATTGTAGGAATCTCGGAATCCAAACTCGCCCGTCTCGCCGGCGCGCCCCGGATCCCTCCAGAGCGAGTCGCCTCCGGCGCCAACCCGCACCTGGCGATAGTGCCTTAGCGCCCCAATCGAAGCCGCGGGTTCGAACATCACCGAGCATCCCGCCCCGTAGGGGGCAATCGTTCCATCACCAAAGTCGTCGCGCGGCACAAACTCCGCGTAGTCGTACTGCGCGATCTGGTCCGAGGTGCGCACACGCTCGGGGAACACTCCGGGGACCGCGTATCCCCTCGGCGCATCGCTTGCCGTCAGGCCCCACGCGTTGGGTCCAAAGCCCGGAAGGCCCGGGGGATTCTCCATGGCCTTGATCCGATGCAGGCGAACGCCCCGCCTGGCGTTCTCCCACCAATCGACGCGCGGGCGATGGACGACGCCGTGCGCCCCCGGATCGTCCGGCCCCATCCCGGCGTAGTTGATGAAGCAGTGCGCGAAAAAGTGGGTGAACAACGCGCCAGACCATGGGAACCAGACGTGCACCCCCGAATCTCCATGCTCTCCGAGCATTCGTCGGAGGCGGTAGTACTGCCGGGCGCTCACGCGATTGGCCGCGTTCGGCGCGGCCGCGGCCAGAAAGCTCACCAGCCGCTGCTCGTCCGCGGCGTCCGCCCACGCGTAGGGCAGGAGCGACCCGGGGCCGGTCGGGTCCGCAAAGTTCGTCGGTTTCCAACCCAGCGAGATGAAACCTCGCAGATACAACTCGTCGGGCCGCGGGTCGCGGAGCACAAAGAACGACCAATCGGCCTGCGCAAACAGCCGCTGCCCGATCTCCGCCGCCTCCCCCCCGAAGTATTCGCCCGCCACGATCATCCCCGCGAAGAGCAGCGCGGAGTCAATCGTGCTCACCGCGTCGTTGTCCTTCGGAGCCGCCGTGCGCCCGTCGAGAAAGTGGTAGAAGAGTCCGGCCTTGCGGTTGTTCGGGTTCGACTCGAGAGCCTTGAGAATGCGCCCGACACGCGTGCGCCCCTCCTCGCGAGTCACCCACCCTCGCTCGACCGCCGCCGGGATCGCCGCGAGTTGAAAACCCACCCCGGCGGTGCTGACGAAGGTCACGCTCGACCGATCGAACACCATGCCCGACTCGGGATCGCATGCGTTCCAAAGAAACCAGAACGAAGCCCGTTCGATCTCGTCAAGAAAGCGATCGTCGTCTTCGCCGAAGGCAAAGGGGGGGCGAACCGCGGCCGGGTCGGCCGCGATCGTCCACTCCGCGGCCGGGATGGCATCGCGGGTGGACTGCCGCCCTGTCGGCGGGGCGGAACACGGACCTGAGCACCCTCCCGCGAGCAGGACGCCGCATGATGCGAGGGCGATCAGGGTTATCGGACGCCCCCACGAGCCCGAGGGGACGATTTGTGAGTTGCGCGAATCCGGGGATGTAAGCCGTTGCATGGGTACAACCTACTGTACTCGCGTGGTATCGTCCACTCCGGTGAGAAAACGACGCCCAACCCACAACTCCTTGGATCAGCCCACGGTCTCTTCCATGGAGGATGTCGCCAGAACGGCCCGGGTCTCTACCGCCACGGTGAGCCGTGCGCTTAACTCACCGGACTTGGTCGCCCCCGAGACACTCGCTCGCGTCCATCGAGCCATCGAGAAACTCGAGTATCGGCCAAACGTCTACGCACAGGGCCTTACCACGCGCAAGAGCCGCCTCTTGGGCATCCTGCTTCCGGACATCCACGGCGAGTATTACTCCGAGTTGCTCCGCGGGGCCGATGCCGAGTCGCGGCGCCTCGGGTACAACCTGCTTGTCGGCACCGAGGGAGCCGTGGGGCGGACGACGGACGACCAGGTCGGCGACGGGCAGCCGACGGCCAAGGAGGACCCGTCTGGGTCGCCCGGCCAGGGCGGAGACGCCATCCCTTCCCTGCTCCTTCCGAACGTTGTGGGCTTTGTTGCTGGGCTCGCGGTCATGATCACCGAGCCGAACGAGAAACTCTGGGCCCAGGCCAGCGGCACCGGCCTGCCGCTCGTGGTCATCGACGAATCGCTGCTCCGCAACGGCGTGGACCGGGTACAGGTCGACAACCAGGCCGGAACTCGGGAAGCCGTGGAGCACCTGCTCTCATCCGTCTCACCCGAGTCGTGCCTGTTCATCGGCGGCCCCCGCGAGAACTTCGACACGGCGGAGCGAGCCCGGGTGTTCGGCGAGGTTCTCATGCACCATGGCCGAAAACCTTCGCCCCAACAACTCCTCTTCGGCGAATACAGCGTCGAGTGGGGCCGCCAGGCCGGTGAACAAGTCTTCGGCACGCGGGCCGCGGGACCCGTCGGAGTCCTCGCGGGCGACGACGAGATCGCCTTCGGAGTGACCCAGGCCGCCAAGGACCTTGGCCTCGGCGTGCCGTCCGACCTGCGCATCGTCGGATTCGATGACACCCGCCTCGCCTCCCTTATCCGCCCGCAACTCAGCACGGTCCGGGTGCCGATGGCGGAGCTCGGGGCCGCGGCGGTGCGCATGCTGGTGGAACGGGTCCAGGATCCCCATCGCCACTCCGTCACCGCCACGCTCCCTACGCACCTCATCGTGCGAGGAACCAGCTCCCCAAGCCACCCGACGGTTCGCTAACCCACCGAAAGGCGGTACGGTCCCCGATCGATGTAAGCGGCTACATTCCCCTCTGTCCCGACACGCCCACCCCGTTCGTGACGCAGTGCAGGAGCCCCCCACCATGCCGTTTCCCACCGACTTTGTCTGGGGTGCCGCCACCAGTTCCTACCAGATCGAGGGAGCCTCCGCGCCCGACGAGCGAGGTCCCAACATCTTCGACGAGTTCTGCCGGCGGCCCGGCGCTGTGTTCATGAACCACTCCGGCAATGTCGCGGCCGACCACTGCCGGCGATACCAGGAAGACGTCGGGCTCATGCGGCAAATCGGCCTGCACGCCTACCGATGTTCGATCGCGTGGAGCCGTGTGCTCCACGAGGGCACGGGGCGCGTCAGCGAGTCTGGCCTCGGCTTCTACGACCGCCTTGTCGATGAACTCCTCGCCGCCGGCATCGAGCCGTGGATCACCCTCTTCCACTGGGACCTCCCGCTCGCGCTCGAGCGGCGCGGCGGCTGGCTCAACCGCGAGATCGCCGATTGGTTCGCCGAGTACACGCGGGTCGTTGTCGAGCGACTGTCCGACCGCGTGAGCAAGTGGATCACGCTCAACGAGCCCCAGGTGTTCATCAAACACGGCCACGGCGACGGCAAGATCGCGCCGGGCCTGAAACTCGGCCTCGACGGCCAGATCGACGCCTGCCACAACGCCCTGCGCGCCCACGGGCGCGCCGTTCAAGCGATTCGGGCCCATGCTCGTACGACTCCAAGCGTCGGCTGGGCCCTCGTGGGCCGCACGGACTATCCCGCGAGCGACTCCCCGGCGGATATCGCCGCGGCACGCGCGGGAACGCTCGGCGTGCGCACGCCCGACCTCTGGAACAACACCTGGTACTCCGATCCGGCCTTCTTTGGAACATACCCGGACGACGCGCTCACGCTCTTCGGTCCCAAGAACCAGCCCCCGATCCGCCCGGGAGACATGGACCTCATCCGCCAGCCCATGGACTTCTACGGCCTGAACATCTACGACGGACGGTGCGTCAAGGCGGGCGCGGCCGGCGAGCCGGAAGTCGTCCCCTTCGCCGACGGTCACGCGCAGACGGCCATCCGCTGGTTCCTCACCCCCCCGGCGCTCTACTGGGGGCCGCGATTCCTCCACGATCGCTACAAGATGCCCATCTACATCACCGAGAACGGCCTCTCCAACGTGGACTGGGTCATGCTCGACGGGCGCGTCCACGACCCGCAACGCATCGACTACACCACGCGCTACCTCCGAGAACTCGAGCGGGCCATCGACGATGGCGTGGACGTGCGCGGCTATTTCCACTGGTCGCTGTTGGACAACTTCGAGTGGGCCGAGGGATACAAGGAGCGATTCGGGCTCATCCACGTGGACTTTCCCACCGGCACACGAACCCCGAAGGACTCCGCCCGTTGGTACGCCCGCATGATCCGCGGCAACGGCGCCGCACTCCACCGTCCCCCCTCCGAACTCTTCGAGCCCTGAATCGCCCCGCCGGGCCGCCCGCGACGGGCCGCACAAAGGACCACCCATGATGTGTTGCAGGCTCTCGCCGCTGCTGTTCGCGCTGGTGCTCGGCGCGTGTCTTCACGCCGCGGCCGCTCAGACTCCGCCGCCCGGGTTCTTCGAAGGCTTCGAGGACGCCGCATCGTGGCAGGTCATCACCGCCGACGGAGTGACCCTCCAGGTCCGCCCCGAGCCCGGGCGCACCGGGCAGGCAGTGCGGCTCGACTACGACTTCACCCGCGGCTCCGGCTACGCCATCATCCGCAAAGAGGTCGATATCTCGTTGCCCCCGAACTACCGGTTCTCCTACGACATCAGGGGCGCCGGCCCGAGCAACACTGTCGAGTTCAAGCTCATCGACCCCACCGGCGACAACGTCTGGTGGGTCAACCAACGTGACTTCCAGTTTCCCACCGATTGGACCGCCATCACCCTCCCCAAGCGCAAGGTCTCCTTCGCCTGGGGTCCCTCCGGCGGGGCGCCGCTCGAAAGCGTGAAGTTCATCGAGTTTGCGATCACTTCCACCAGCGGTGGACGCGGCTCGGTCTGGCTCGACAACCTGAGCATGGATCCATTGCCGGAAGTGCGCCCATACATCGGCACCCCAAAGCTGTGGGCGACATCAACCTCGAAGTCTCCTTCGCGTCCCTGGACCATCGGCCCGGGTGGCGAGGTGGAATGGACCAGCGGAAAGGACGACTCCCGCCCGGCCCTCACCATCGACTTCGGACAGCCCCGCGAGATCGGCGGCCTCGTCCTGGGATGGGGCGCCCCCGCCCCCCCGGACTACGACATCCTGCTCTCCGCCGACGGCGTGCGATTTGGCGACGCGACGCACATTCGAGGCTCCAACGGCGGTCACGACTACGTGGCCCTTCCGGATGCCACAGCGCGGGCCATTCGCCTCGTCCCCCTCACCGCCGACCATCCGCGGAGCATCTCGCTGCGCTCCATCCGGTTCATGCCCCCTGAGTTTGCCGACTCCCGCAATGAACTTCTCCGGACGGTCGCCGCCGATGCGCCGCGCGGCTGGTATCCCCGATACCTGCGCGGCGAGGCTACCTATTGGACCATCGTCGGCGTCGACGGGGACACCAAGGAAGCCCTCATGAACGAGGAGGGCGCCGTCGAGGTTGATCGCCTCGCGTTCTCCCTCGAGCCGTTCATCTTCACCGACGGCAAGTTGCGGACGTGGAACGACTCCGCCAATACCCAGTCGCTCGAAGACGGCTATCTCCCCATCCCCTCGGTGCGACGATCGATGCCCGGACTCGATCTGGAGATCAAGGTCTTCGCCGACGGCCCCGCCGGTGAGTCGAGCCTCTTCCTTCGCTACGAACTGCGAAACTCCGGTGATTCGCCCCGCCGGGGAACCCTCTCCATCGCCCTGCGCCCCATGCAGGTCAATCCGCCCTACCAGTTTCTCAACATCACCGGCGGCGCATCGAGCGTGCGGCACATCGCGCTCCACGACCCCGCCATTCGCGTGGATGATCGCGTCGTCGTGCCGCTCTCGCCCCCGGACATGTTCGGTGCGACAACCCTCCACGGCGGCGAGATCATCGAGTATCTGGCCGCCGGCGGCGTCCCCGCGGCCTCGGAGGTCAACGACCCGAACGCGCTCGCCTCCGCGGCGATCGGGTACCGCTTCGATCTCAAGCCCGGCGAGTCCGCCGTCTTCGGTCTTCTCGTGCCCTTCCACTCGGCCCGCCCCTCGCCGGCAACGCTGCAACTCATGGAGTCCCGGCTCACCGCCACGCGAGCCTGGTGGCGCGAGCGCCTCGGCCACGTCCGCATCCGCCTCCCCCGAGGCAACGAACAACTGACCGACTCACTGCGAGCCAATCTCGCCTACATCCTCATCAACCGCGACGGCCCCGGCATCCAGCCCGGCTCCCGCTGCTACGAACGCACCTGGATCCGCGACGGCGCCCTCACCTCCACCGCCCTCCTCTCCATGGGCCTCGCCCCCGTCGTCCGCGAGTTCCTCGACTGGTTCGCCCCGTTCCAATACGACAATGGCAAGATCCCCTGCTGCGTCGATCGGCGCGGCCCCGACCCCGTCCCCGAGCACGACAGCCACGGGCAGTACATCTACGCGGTCCACACATACTTCGCCCACACCGGCGACAGAGAGTTTCTCGGCCACCATGCCCCACGCGTCGCAAAGGCCGTGGACTACATCGAGGCGATACGCAACACGCAGATGACCGACGAACTCGCGAGCGCCACCGACGCCAGCCGAGCCTTCTACGGCCTCATGCCCGCGTCCATCAGCCACGAGGGATACTCCGCCAAGCCCATGCACTCGTACTGGGACGACTTCTGGACCATCAAGGGCCTCTCCGACGCGGTGCGCATCGCCGAGGCCCTTGGCGATCAGGCCCAGTCCCGGCGGTACGCTGCGCTGCGAGACTCCTTCCAACAGACCCTCAACGACTCGATCCGCCGCGCCATGCGGTTCAGCCGGATCGACTACATCCCCGGCTGCGTGGAGCTCGGCGATTTCGACGCCACCTCCACGACCGTCGCTCTCTTCCCGTGCGGCCAACTCACCAACCTCCCGCGCACTCAGTTGGAAAACACCTTCGATCGCTACTGGGCCTTGTTCCAGAGCCGTCGCGAAGGAACGCTCGACTGGAAGGACTACACCCCCTACGAGCACAGGATCGTCGGCTCAATGGTCCTTCTCGGCCATCGCGAGCGCGCGCTGGCGCTACTGGACTATTTCTTCAAGGACCAGCGCCCGGCCGGGTGGCGGCACTGGGCCGAGGTTGTTCGCCGCGCCCCTCGCGAGCAGGCGTTCATCGGCGACATGCCCCACACCTGGGTCGGCTCGGACTTCATCAACTCTTTCCGACTCATGCTCGCCTACACGCGTGAACACGACAACGCGCTGATCCTCGGCGCGGGCGTGCCCCGGGCTTGGCTCGAGACTCCCGATGGCGTGGAGTTGGGGGGGCTCGCGACCGAGTTCGGCGATCTCACCTGCCATGCCCGCGAGATCGATGGGGTTGTACATATCGAGGTTGAATCGCTGGCGCGGCCGCCCGCGGGCGGAGTGCTTTGGTCCCTGCCGGATGCGCGGGGTATCGTCGCCCTGACCCTTGCCGGTTCGCGCGTCGACGTTCCCGCGGACGGCCTCGTGAACCTGGGCACACCGCCCGCCGCCCTCCAGGTTCGATACCGGCGCGGGAACTGACCCTTCCCCGGTTGACATGCCTGAGTCGACCAGACTCGGGACACGGCTGCTCCCCGCCGCCGGTTCAGCGGGAGCGAAGCGGAGGGCGGCGCGGCGGCGATTGTCGCTGGGCCGGATGTGTTGGCGCAAGAGATCGAGAAAGATCTGCGGACAGCGATGGATCGGCTTGGGGCGATCACGGGGGAGCTCGCGAAGTAGACCCTGACACGGCCACCAATCACGCTGGCTTGATGCCCTCGGGGTGCAGCTGTTCCGGTCGAATGTGCCGCCGCCCCATCCATGGTCCTCGCCATGACGACGGGGGCGTCGCGGGTGTGCAGCACATACGGGACTGCGATCATCCGCGAATACCCGCCCAACGTTCACGGCATCTCGACCGCACTTGGCCTTGGGTTGCGGCGCAATCGCGGGGTCTCGTGCTCGGCATGGTCGTGGACACGATGAATCTCCCGATGCGAAAGCACGCGAGAGTGTAGAACGGTTTCATTCGCATCAGCCCGGTCGCGGCACGCCCGGCTCTAACACCCGCCGGCAAACCACGTATTCAGGAAGTCGAAGATGTTCTGCACGCCCAGCGTGCCGCCGCTGCCATCGCTCCCGACGATCGCGAAGGGCGACCCGGCGAACCAGTCGTTCAGGAAGTCGAAGATGTCCTGCACGCTCAGGCCGTTGACCTTGTTGTAGTCCGCATGGCAACACGGTGCCGTCGTGTTGCCCGCAGCGTTGCAGGCGGCGGATGCGACAAACGAGGCCCCCGCGATCGCATTGGTGCCCAGCAGGGCCGTGCACGCCGCGGCCGACGCGACCGACGCCAGGCATGTTGCACCGCGGCAGCACACCCCGCTCGGTGATTCACAGGGACTCGTCGGGGCGCATCCGCTCCCGTCGCCCATATAGGCCCCGAAGCCGGCCACGCACTCGATTGCGCAGGCGATCGAGCACGACGAGGACGTGCAGCAGGCTCCCAGAGCCAGGCCGCACGCTGGCACCGGCGAGCACACGCTCCCGAGTCCTCCGAACGTTCCGCTCAGTCCTCCGTTGTTGACCTGAGTGCACTTGGGCTGGGGCTGGAGCGTGCAGACCTGGCACGCTTGCCCAGAAGGGACGTAGCAGCACGCCCCCGCGTTGGCCGCGAGCAGCGCGGGAGAGCACGCGGAGGCCCCGGCGACAAACGTGCCAAAGAGTCCGCCCGCGTTGTACTGCCGGGTGCAGCGCGAGGCCCGCACCTGGAGGGTGCAGACCGCGTCGGTCGTCGCGTCGAAGGGAGCGTGGATGCACGCTCCTTTCCCCGCGGCACAGTCGGCCGTCGTGGAGCATCCCGCGATCGGCTCGATGCTCGAGGGACCGCAGCAGGTGTTCGTGAAGAAGTTCCCTCCCAACCCGATATTGAAAGGGGCCGTGTTGGCGTCGTTCGATCCGTTGGGGTAGTTGGTGCAGTTGGGCAGGTAGGCAATGATGCACAACGCGCCGGAGGCGGGATTCGCGGGGTCGGTGAAGCAGCACGCGCCGAGGCTCGATCCGGAGCCAAAGACCCCGGGTCGGCAAGCGCCCGCGGAACACGCGACGCCGTCTCCCTGGTACTTCCCCTGAAGGCCGCCGTTGGTCTGGGTGGCAGTGCAACGCGAGGACACGTGCACCGTGCACGTGATGTCGCCGGTGAGAGTCGGGTTGAAGCAGCACGCCCCGATTCCAGCAACGCCCGCCGGACACCCGACGCCCCCCCCCGCACCCTCGCAGGCCGCGCCGTTCCCGACGTAGATTCCCCCCAGTCCACCCTGGGCCGACGATCGGGTGCACCGCGAGGAGAGCTCCACGGAGCATCCCACGCTCGACTGGCCGTCCGGCGAGTAGCAGCAGGCGCCCATCGCCGCGTCGCATGCCGCCGGGCCGCACACGGATCCGTTTCCCAGGTACACCCCCGCGTAGCCCCCGCTCCCCACGAGAGTGCAGTGCGGAGAGACATCGATCAGGCAGATCGCCGATCCGGCCCAGAAGCAGCAGGCTCCGGAGACCGCGTCGCACGCACCGGTGCCGCACGTGGTGTCGTTGCCCAGGTACACGCCTCCGAGGCCCCCCACCGCCGCGCTGCTCGTGCAGCGACCGGCGCCCTCGATGGTGCAGAGGATTCCGCCCGGAGCGGAGCAGCACGCACCGGAGCTGATCGTCAGAGTCGTCTCGGGACGCGTTGCCGTTCCGCATGCGTTGGTGACCACGCAGTCGTACACGCCTGTATCCGCCGGCGTGGTCTGGGTCACGAGGAGTTGGACGCCGACCGTGCCCTGCCCCGTGGCTCCGTGGTAGATCGATCCGGACCCGCTCGGGCCATCCGCAATCGGGTTCCCGTTGAATCGCCATTGAATGGTCAGCGGTTGCGACCCCGTCACCACGCAGTTGAGGAAGGCGCTGCTCCCGGCGGTGGCCGTGGTTGTGCTGTTCACGGCCTCGGCGCTCGGCGCGACGCACGGCCCCCCGTTCATGCTCACCAACGTCGGTGGACCGAGGCCCGTCTGCGGGCCCGCCAGCGTCGCCATGTGCTGCCCATCGCTGGTCATCACGATCGGAAACCCCAGCGACGGCGGATTGCCCCCAAGCGCCGCGATTCCCGGCGTTCCTTGCCCGTCCAGCCAGTCCCAAAAGTCCACAGCCTGCCCCGTCGCCGATCTCCACACGAATCCGCCACGCGCAAAGCTGCTAAACAGCGTGTACACGGTGATCCCAACGATCTGCGAGCCGTCGCCGGAGACTCCCGTCGCGATGAACTGGCGAGTGTCGTATCCGACCCCGAGCCACGTCGGTCGCACCATCGCCGTGAGCGGCACGGTTACGCGGGACCACGCCTGAGTTCCGGGATCCAGCGTCCATCGGGCCATCTCGATGAACCCAGACGTGAGAGCGATAGATCCCACGATCACCGTTCCGGCGTCGTTCATCGCTTCGATGTCTCCTCCTGTGAGCGGCGCCGCACCACCATCGAACGGCAGGAACGACTCCAGCCACGCGGCGCTCCCCGACTCGAACGTCCAGATGGCCGGGCGATTCGCGCTCCCGCAGCACCCGTCAACGCCCGCAACCACGCCGTTGTTCCCGACTACTCTGGCCTGCCCGTTCCCGGCGGACGTCGGCAGAGCCACCATCAATCCGGAACCACCGGCTGCGGCGGCGTCCCAGACCCACGGCTTGAAGGCGCCCCCCGATCCCGATTCGTAGCCCCAACCCGCCACATACCGACCATCCGCGCTGATGGCCCGGACAAACATCGATCCACCCAGCGACGCCGCCCTCACAATGGGCCTCGCGGTCCCCGTGGCCGAGTCCCATCGCACAAGCCCAGACGACGTCGTGCCGGCGAAGTGCATCAGGTCCGGCGTGCCGACCGCCGGAGTGAATCCTGGGATGCTCGTGGCCGTGACCGATGAACCGATGTTCAGCACTGAGCCGGCGCTGAAGCTCCCCGCAACGGCCGTGCCGTCGGATTTCACCGCCATCGCCGTGCCCGAGCCGAGCAACACGATTCGTGGTTGTGCCCCGGTGACCGATGCGATCGACGCGACCACGAACACGGCCAAGGCGCGGCAACGGCTCATCATCATGGATTCCTCAAACGGCCGATCGGGGTGTCCGTGCGTTCTCAGTCATGCTCGTGGGGGGTCTGCCAAGGGCCGAGGGCCTGAGATCAGCACCCCCCGGCAAACCACGTATTCAGGAAGTCGAAGATGTTCTGCACGCTCAGCGTGCCGCCGGTGCCATCGCTCCCCACGATCGCAAAGGGCGACCCGGCGAACCAGTCGTTCAAGAAGTCGAAGATGTCCTGAACGCCGAGCCCGTTGATCTTGTTGTAGTCGGCAAAGCAGCAGGGCGTCGTCGTGTTGCCGGGCGCGTTGCACCCCTCGATGCTCACGAACGCCACGTTGTTCCCCACGCACGAGAACTGCGGATACCCCGCGATGCACGTCGCCCCGCGGCAGCACGTACCGATCGGGCACGGATTGTCGTTGATGCTGCATGTGGTTCCGGCGACGCCGAAGAAGCCGCCCTGATCGTGGCACAGGGCCACGCAGGCCACGAAGCACGAGCCGTCGGGGCGGCAGCACTGTCCCTGCTCCTGCGGGCACGGCATCGGTGTACAGGAGGTGCCGAGCCCCTGGTGCACGCCGTTGCAACTCTGAACGCTCGTGATCACGCACGTTCCGGTGTAGCACCGGACCGGGCTGCTCGCGCCCCCGGTCTGCACGCAGCAGGCCCCCAGGCCGCTCACTTCCAGTCGGAACGTGTCGAGGTTGAGCGTCGCCATGCTGTACGCACCGACCCGGATCAGATACGGCGTGTTCGCCGTCAGCTCAAACGTCAGGCTCGCATGGAGCGAGCCACCGGCGCAGCCCGTATCGCCGCACGCCAGGGGAACCTGGGTCGTGCAATCCGACCACACCGACACCACCGAGTCCCATTGCAGCGACGTGCCGCAGGTCTTGATCAGGTAGCTCGACGTTACGGTCGGTGTGAACCGGTACCACACGTCGTTGGCCGCCTCGCCGCAGGACGGCGCCGCCCCGTCCGAGGTTGCCCCCACCATCGTGTCGTTGATGGTCGCCGACCCGTTGATCAGCGTGATCTCGGCCGTCGGCCCGCCGCCACCGGCGAGCACCGTCGCACATATGTCGTTCGCCGGCGCGGCCGGCTGACCGGGGCAGGTGTTCGGGGAACAGGTCGATGTGCCGACCGTGCCGGTGCACACACTCGGCAGCACCATCGAGCACGCGCCCGCCGCGCCGCAGCACGCCGCGGGCTGCGGGCAGGTGTTCGGCGTGCAGGTCGATCCGAGCGATCCGGGCGTTCCGGGACAGTTGGCCACGCTTGTCGTGGTGCAGGCGCCGGCGCTTGTGCAGCACGCGACCTCGCAAAGCCCCGCCGTGCACGCCGACCCGACGCCCGCGAATCGTCCGCCGTTCGGGGTGCTGGGGCACTGCGACTCACAGATGACCGTGCACGTGTTCAGGTAGCAGCACGCCCCGGGCGCGGCCGCTCCCGGGCACGTCGTCGTGGTGCACGGCCCGATGCTCCAGCTGCCAACGCACTGCGCGAACGTCGAGTTCGAGCACCCGCCCTGCGGCAGCGTGCAGTGGCCGACGGTGCAGGGCGCGGGATTTCCGCCGTTGAAAGAGATCCCCCAGGTGCGCAGGTAGCCGTAGATGTTCGTGCGATAGTCCGTGATGCGGAGCTTCCAGTCGCCCGCGATCATCGTTCCCGAGAACGTGGTGTTGAGCGAGACGGGCGCGCCGGCGCAGCCGGCGGCCTGGTACTGACCGGCCGGCGCCGAGATGGTCTGGCTGCCGAGGAGTCCGGCGATGCTCTGGGGCGCGCTGTCCGTGAACACGTACGGCCCGTCCATCCCGGCCGACGCGCCCACGAAGGAACCCGTGCAGTTCGAGGCGCCAACACGATTCATCAGGTGCGCCGAAGCGCCGTTGGGCGCCACGAGCTCGATGTCCAGGTCCGCGATACGGGCCATGCTGATGTCCACCCACACCTCGACGGAGGAGACGCTCCCGGGGTCCGTCAACGCGATGGGGAACACCTGCGGGCTCGCCTGCGGCCCGTGGATGAACGCTATCGGCATCGCGCAGGCCGCCTCGCAGGCCTGCCCCGCGGTCCAGGTCCGGCGGGTCGGACCCCACTGCGCGTCGCACGCGACGAGTGTCTTGATCGAGCACGCGGCAAACTCGTTGCTGCAGCACGAGCCGGTGGAGCAGATCTCGCCGCACGTCTGAGTGTCGCTCCAGGTGTACGTCCCGCCCGAGCCCGAGAGGCACGAGGTCTGGTTGATCAGCGAGCACGTTCCATCGGTCGAGTTGCAACACGCGCCGACGCTGGTGCAGGGGCTCGGAACGCACGCCGTCCCGCCGTTCCACGTCCCATTCTGGCCCGAGCAGCTCGACGGCGTGGTCGTCATGATGCACGCGCCGGTGCTGTTGTTGCAGCACGCCCCGTTGGCCCCGCAGGGCGTCCCGAGGCAGGTCGTCCCCGGCCGCCACACGTTCGTTCCCGCGCACTGGTACGGGTCGGGATAGACCGAGCACGAGTTGCCCGCACAGCAACTGCCCGCCGTCAAACTCTGGGCCTGCACGTGCTGGGGCTGCACGTCGCACACGGTGTTGGCGCCTAGCCACGAACCGCCGGCGGCCCCGCAGGCACCCTGCAGGAGCACCGAGCACGAGCCGTTGTCGCAGCACGCGCCCGTGGCCCCGCACGACACGGTGGCGCACGAGGTCCCGTCGCCCTGGTACACCGCCGTGGAGGTCGCGGCGCACACCGTCGCCAGCACGAGATCGCACGATCCGTTGGCGTAGCAGCACGCGCCCGACTCGGTCGGGCACGGCGAGGGATCGCACGATCCACCGCTCGTCCACGCGGCCGTCGGGCAGATCGCCTGTGTCCCGACGATGCAGCGCCCGTCACCCGGACAGCACGCTCCCGTCGGCGTCGTGTCCGTCGAGATCACCATCCGCTTGATGTCCACGAACATCTCGTAGGGCAGGTGGTCCGTACCGACGAACGAGATCAGCCACGACCGGCTCCCGTCGAAGAGCGATCCGGGGTACGTCCCGGTGATCGAAGCGACGTCCGCCGTGTTCCACGCCACCGGGGAGTTGGTGATTCGCGGGATGATGTGCGACAGGTAGATGTTCATCGCGTAGCCGGGGATCAGCAGCGTCTGGCACGGGTTGGGCACGCACGCACCGCCGCCCGTCCACACCTGCCCCGACGCCATGCACGCGTCCGGCACCGTGATGGCGCACGACCCGTTCGTGGAGCAGCACGAGCCGCCGAAGCGCGGGCACGTCACCCCGGCCTCGCACACCCCGCCCGTTGTCCACGTTCCCGTGCAGTTGTCCTGCGTCGTGATGGAACAGGTGTCGTCGAACGCGCAGCACGTTCCGTTGGGCTGCACGCACACCGCGGTCTCGCACGCCCCGCCCGTCGTCCACGCCCCCGGCACGACACCACGCACGCACTGCGCGTTGTTGGTTACCCGGCACGAGCCGTCCGGGAAGCAGCACGCTCCGAGGGCCCAGGGCATGAACACGCCTTCGATATCGAACGTGTCAACCTGGTAGTAGAAATGGGCCAGCAGCGCGGCCGGGTTGGTGATCGGTCCGATCACCGGATCGGTGGTGTTGACCACGGGCGAGTCCATCGAGATGTCCGAGAGGCGGGTCGTGAATGACCCCGGCACGATGTTGAAGACGTTCACCTCGACCAACGGCTGGATGGTGTGGTCGGTCGATGTGGATACGTCCACGCCCGCCCCGGTCACCGTGAAGGTCGTGTACACATACTCGCCCACGCGGGCTCCCGACCACGGCGTGCCCGCAGAGTAGAAGCGGAAGCCATTGTCCGCCGCTCGTCCGAGCAGTTCGACCCGGGTGTCGGCCGGCGCAACGGCACAGGGAGCGAGCAGCGCGGCCAGAACGGTCAAGAGTGCGAATCGCATCGGGGGTTCCTCGAACGGTGTGCGCGACGCGGCGAGAGCATGCAAGTCCGACCGCGCGCTACGGGGTCAAGAGAGAGCAAAGGCGGGGGCGGACGTTGCGTCCGCGCCCGCCAGGTGGTCCGGTTCGGCGACAGGGCCGCCCGGAAGGAGGCCGATTCAGCGGCGGCGCCGGCGGGCCGCCAGGAGGCCGCCCATGCCCAGAAGCGCCGTCGCGCCGGGGGAGGGGATGTGGAAGTAGAAAACACCGCTGCTCGTCGCCTGACCCCCGACCGTGTCAGAGAACGAGAGGGTGAACACGATGTTGCCGAGGTCGTCGATATTGCTCGCTCGCCCGTCGGAGTTGCCGGTCTGGTTGATCGAACCGATGCCGCTGCTGGAGACGATGCGGTCGTCGCCGGGGCCGACGTGGAACAGCATGCCCTTCTGGGCGATCAGGAAGATCGAGCCGTCCGTGTCCATCGCGAACAGGCCGGTCTGGTTGCCGGTCAGTCCTGAGTTGATGCCGGCCCCTGTCAGCCCGGCAACGAACACGAGCTGACCAGCGGAGTTCATGGCGATCGACGTGGGCGTTCCGGCCGAGAATACCGGTGCGGCTCCCGCGATCACCTGGTTCAACGAGGGATCTGAGACCGCGGCGGGCCACGCCGGCGCGGCATCACCGCCCTGATAGACCTTGGAGTACACCCCGGAGCCGCTCACCCGGTACACGCCCGCGTTGTTCACGTTGGAGGTGATTCCGGTGCCCGTCATGCCAGTGGTAGAGAAGACCACTGTGTTGGCGCTGTTGATGATCACGTTGCCGAGTCCCGAGCCCCAGGCCAGGTCGCCGGCGGTGTTCTGGATGCTCGCGGGCACGGGCGAAGTGTGACGCGCCAACGTCCTGAGCGTCCCATCGTTGTCGCTAAACAGGGCAATCGTGCCGCCGGTGGCGGGCGTGGTGCCGGCGCTCGTCCGCAAGGAAGCGGAATACGCGACTCGCCCGGAGCCGTTCATGTCCATCGAAGTGCCCGTGTTGACGGATCGGTACGCGACGCCATCGGTGGACGTCCCGCTGGTGAACGCCGCGCCCGAAGCATCGGGGAATGAGTCGCCGCGCCGCGCGATGACCTCGGCGTAGCCGTTCCGGGTGCTGAACAGCCCCTGGTTGGTGCCGGTCGTGGTTCCGCCGGTGGTGTTCACGCCAGTGCCCTGCAGGGCGCCTGTCCACAGCAACTTCCCCGAGTCGGTGTACGCATACGCGGACGAGTCGAACCCGCCGACAAGGACATCGGGGAGGACAACATTTCCTGGCGCGTTCAACTGATCGCCCTGGCGGACCAGGAGTCCGAGCGAGCCCGGCGTGCCCGCCCAGAATCCGTTGTTGTTCGCGGTCGGCCCGAGGGTGGAAACCACCGCCGGGCTGCCCGAGCCCGTGGTGAGCGTGGCCAGCGTGGCGATGCTCCCCGACGAGTTCATGGTCATGATGTTCCCGACGGAGGAGAACGTTGCGCCGCCGGTGCCGGCCGCGGTGTCGAGCGCCTTGATCAACCGCCCGGGCGTACCGGAGTTTGTGTACAGGCCGGCATTCGCCGCGGTGTTGTCACGGAAGCCGAACTGCCCCGTGCCGCCGGCGATCGTCGCGCTGGCGATTCCGGAAGTCGTGTAGGTCCCCACTCCTCCCAGAGCGGGATTGTCCGTGATCTTCGCCACGTTCGAGTTCGCTCCGACCCACGACCACACTCCCGACGAGTTCGAGTTGACGGACGTGTTGAGGACGTTCGTGTTGCCGGCAAACACCACGTATCCCCCTGCGCGAATCACCGACACGCCGCCGGAGAATCCCGTGAAGTACTGCGGGTTGTTGCTCGTGTCGAGCAGGTTCGGGCCGTATTGGCCCGTCTGCGTCGAGCCATCCAGCGCGATGGGCCAGCTCGGCCCGGTGAGTGGATCGGCCGCGGCCCGGCCCGCCAGCGCCATCAAGGCGAGGGGGGTCAGCGCAATCACCGAGACGACACGCATGTTCGGCTGCATGGAACTCTCTCCTCGGACCCCCTCTCGGGGGACGCAATCACCGCGACCGAATCACTCTCCCGCACCGTCGCGCTCCACGAGCGCGGCCTATCGCCGTGCAGGTTCCTTCGGCCGTCGTGCTAAACCCTACACCATCTGTCATTTCTGACAACAAATGTGCCACAGATTTCTACGTAGAATAATTCCAAAGGATTCCCCTGTCGCTTTCCGCCCAAGTGCCGATTCTGAGCCAGGTTCTCCGTTTTCACGTGGTTCACTTTCTGGTAGCATGCCCCGAGTGACCGCCCTCGACTCCAAGCCCTTCCTGGACCACGGCAGAAGCGCGATCCAAGCGCTCCGACGGGCACTTGCCGACGTGCTCCGCTCGGTCGGGGCCGACGCGGAACAGCCCCAGGAGATTTCGCGCAAGTTCGGCCTCGACAAGACTTTGACCTGGAGGATCGCCAGGGTCGTGCGCGAGGACGATGCTTGGGAGGCAGTGGCCCACATTCCGCGCAAGCCCAGCATTGCCATCTTCGTCGAGGCGATGACCCGCTACGGCGCTCCCGCGGATCGAGTAGACGTTCTGTGGCAGGCCCATCGCGAGTTTGAGCAGTTCATCGAGACCCACTCCGGAGACCGGGAGACGCTCGAAATGATGGCCTCGGGGGCCGCGCGAAAGTCGGCCTCCAAGCGGCTCGAGGCGTTTCGCAAGGACGCCTACGTGGGGAACAGCGCCATCTGGGGCGTCAGCGCCCGCACCCAGTTCTCACTGAGGCTGGTCTCGCCCAGCAAGTCCGAGGGCATGCTGGACCTTGCCACCATCACCGGGCTTGCGGGGTTTCGGCGCCTTCGGTCCAATATCTCCTGGGCGATCACCTCCATCAACGACTGGGACCAGCAGGCCGCGCCTTCCAACCGGCATTTCGATCGGGCCGTGCCGCTCGATCCCAAGGTTGAACGCGGCCAACCGCCCCTGCTGCTGGACTTTTGCAACCAACCCCTCCCGCACATCGGCGTTCTCGAGCACCCAGCGGGGACCTTCCGGTACATGCTCGGGGGCGGCGCCATCGGGAACACCGCCACGGCGGACGTGGTGATGGGCTGGGTTGACCGGGACGCTGTGCCGGCGACTCAGTCGTATCCCGGCGAGCGAGGTGAGCACGGCGTGAATCTGTCAACCCCGGCGGAGTGGGTCATCCAGGACGTCCTCCTGCATCGCGATTTGTCGTTTGCCGACAACCCCGAGGCGTGCGTGTATAGCCAGCTCCCGGGCGGCCCGCTCTACCCAACGGCCGGGCCCGACGCGGCGATCCTCCCGGTGTCCGCGGAAGTGATCGACCTTGGTTCGGGCCCGCCCAACACCACCGCGCCGGAGGTTGACCGGTACAGTGAGATCGCGGAGTTTGCCGCCGCCCAGATGGGCTTTGCGCTCGACGACTACTTTGGATACCGCATCCGCCTTCGCTATCCGCCGATCCCGTCGCTGCTCGTGCTGAGCCACGCGCTCAAGCCCCGGGTCTGAACACAAACTCGGTCTGGCCGACTCACGAGCGTCTTGCTTCATGAGAGGGCGAGCATCTCGGCCAGCATGCACACCGTGCGCCAGTTGCGCATGGTGCTGGTCACCCCGAGCGTGTTGTCGATGTGCGTGTTGGTCAATCTCGTCTTCGCCGCCGAGCAGAGCAGAAATATCTCGGCTCCTCGCACCTCGAACTCGTCCCCGGGCGATCGATCCGGGTCGAGGCGCATCACCGAGGCCGCCGTTGGCCGTCGATCGAGGAATCCGACGTACAGCCCCTTTCCCCCGCGGGCCTTGGCGGCAAGCGGATGGGCGGTGCTCACCCGACAAGTCTCGGCAGCGGTCCGAACCACGATCACCGGCTTGAAGCCCAGTTGCCGCTCGATCGCCACGCCCACCGCGTCGGCTATCCGCGCGGGGGTTCTCCGAGGTCCCGGGGAGAACAGAACGTTTCCACTCTGGATGTAGGTTCGTACAGCCGACGCCCCTGCCTTCTCGAACTCACCCGCCAGCATCCCCATGGCGATCTTGTTCTTTCCTCCCACGTTCACCCCGCGCAGCAGCGCCACGTGGGTAGATCGTTTCGGCTCGCGGATCGCCGGCTGTGGTGACGCCATGACTTCGGTCCCCGATCATCCTCAGCGGCCACGCGGATCCGCCGCCTCCCGCATCGCCTCTCCCACGAAGTTCAGCGCAACCAGCGTTCCGCCCAGCAGGACACACGGGAACACCAGCAGCCACCAATGGCTCTGGCCAAGGCTCAGGGGGTTGATCTCCCCGAGTCCCTCCGCCGCCAGGTTCCCCCAACTCGGCATCGGCGGCTTCACGCCGATCCCCAGGAAACTCAGGAAACTCTCCTGCAGGATCGCCTGCGGCACCGTCAGCGTGGCGTACACCACGATCGGCCCGATGAGGTTTGGCAACAGATGCCGAACGAAGATGCCGCCGGTCGAGACCCCCATCGCCCGCGCGGCCTCAACGAATGGCTGTGCCCGCAGGCTCAGCACTTGCCCTCGAATCACCCGCGCCATGGTCAACCAGGACACCCCGCCGATTGCCACCAGAAGCACCACCAGCCCATACACCGTCCGCCCCGAGTCCGAAACCACTCGCGCCGGCAGCGCCTCCGTCGCCCTGGCCTCGAGCCCCGCCCGGACCTCGGGATGCCCCTTCAGCCACGCGCCGACGCTCTCTCCGCCTCGCACGCCGTACCTTCCACTCTGTACCTCGGCCCTCACCCACGCCGCCCGCGCGCCCTGCCTCGACACCCACTCTTCCATCACGCTCCCCGCGGCCACGGCCAGCAACACCACCAGCAGCACGTACGGCAGCCCGTAGAGCACATCGACGATCCGCATCATCACGCCATCGACGCGCCCACCCACGTATCCCGCGATGGCCCCGTACATCGTTCCCAACACCACCGAAATCAGCGCGGCCATCACCCCGATCCCCAGCGAAACCCCCCCACCGGCCAAGCATCGCACCAGCACATCGCGCCCCAGCAGGTCCGTGCCCATCCAGAACCAGGGCCGCGCGGCTCGGGCTTGGTCTGCCGTCGGCTCGACGCCCTCTCGCTCAAGGGTATCGACGCTCTCGCCGCGCGCTCGTGCCATCTGCTCGAGCGCCGCCGCTCTTCCCGTCGCGTCAAGGCGAGCCTGAACGGCGGGCCGGCCTCCCGAACCGCACCAGAAGGGCGGCAGGTGCCGGGCCGTCCGATGCTGCACATCGAACCGGGCCGATTCGCCTCCCCCACTGTCGCTCACGACCCCGAGCGTCCAGGGCAACGTCCCCACGCACGCAACCAGCATGACCGCTAGAACGCCCGCGCCGACCAGCGCCGTCCGAGACCGCGTGAACACGCCGCGCCACCGGGTGAACGCGCCTCCGCCCGCGGATGTGTTGCCCTGCCATTCTGCCACGTCGCCTCACGATCATGCACGCCACCAGCGCCGCAAGGACGCCCCCGCGGCTCGAACTCTACTTCCTTGCGGCCCTGATCAGGGCCCGGCATCGACGGCGGTCGAGTTCGTTGCTCCACCGCCCGCCTCGCTTGATCCACGATCCCACGATCACTCCATCCGCACCCGCATCGAACATCGCTCCCACATTCTCCGGCGTCACGCCCGACCCGACCAGCAGCGGCAGCCCCGAAGCGTTACGCACCTCACCCACGTCCGCCGCGCTCGCCTCGCGTCCCGTGGCCGCGCCCGTCACGATCAATCCGTCCGCGCCAAAGAACTCCGCCCCGTGCGCGGCGTCGGCCAGAGACACATCGGCAGTGATCGCGTGCGAGGCGTGCTTCTTCTTCAGATCACAGAACACCCGCACCCAATCCGCCCCGATTGCCCTTCGATACCGGAGCAGGGGCCCCGCCTCGGCGCGAGCCAGGACCCCCTCGTCGGCAACGTGCCCGAACACGAAGTTCTCGCACCGGATGAACTCCAGCCCGCACGCGTGGGCAATCCCCACCGCCTCGCGATTGCCGCCGGAGAGCACCTGGACGCCCACGGGCATCTTCGGCCCCACCGCCTCGCGCACAGCGGCCGCGCACAGCGTCATGGCCGAGACAACCTCCGGCCCCTGCCCCGGCCCGTCGATGCCCGAGTGCACATAGGGCGCGTCGTGCATGTTCTCCACGATCACGCCGTCAAACCCCGACCGTGCGAGCATCCGAGCTTCGGCGGCGGCGAGGCTGGCGATCTTCCCCACCGCCAATCTTCCCCCGGGTGTTCCGGGGAGGGCGCGAACGTGCACCATCCCTATCACCACCCGTCCCGGGCGGCCCGCCGGCCAGAGTTGTACTCGGTTGCTCGCCATCGAAGGTCACTTCCTGCATCCCCGGCAACGTCTCCCGCCGAGAATACGTAAACTCCCCCGCTCCCGCCTCCCCCTTCCCGATATTTCCTCGTGGATCCTTCACACACCGCCGCCAACTTCCAATCCACCATCTGGTCGCTCGTCCTCGGGGCGGGCAGGGGTGGCGATCGCGCCCACCTTGAGCAACTCCTCCGCGCCTACTGGTCGCCCGTGTATGCCTTCATTCGCCGTCAGGGTTACACCGGCCACGACGCCAGCGACCTCACGCAGGACTTCATGACCCAGGTGGTGCTCTCCCGCGATCTCATTGGGCGTGCCGACCCGGCCAAGGGTCGTTTCCGCTCGTTTCTCAAGCAGGCCCTGCGGAACTTCCTCGTGGACCAGCACAGGCTCGGCAAGGCCCACAAGGGCCGCCAGTCGGGGCGGGGCGGCCCGAACGGTCCCACGCATGTCGAACTCGACGCCTCCTGCGCACGCGACGGCGGGGCCGCTGCGAAAACGCCGCGAGGCCCGCTCGACGATTCCTTCGATCGGGCATGGGCCGCGGCCGTCGTCGAAATCACCCTGTCCCGGCTCGAAGAAGCCTGTCTCGCCGACGGTCTTGATGCGCACTGGACGGCCTTCAACCTCAACGTTCTCGGGCCCGCGCTGCGGCGCACCACCGCCCTTCCGCTCACCGACCTCGCCCGTCGCATCAACGCGACCGACGACGCCCAGGCCAGCAACATGCTCCAAACGATGAAACGGCGCTTCCGCCGTATCTTGCGGGAGGTCATCGCCGAGACCGTGAACGACCCATCCCAGGTCGAGGATGAGCTCGGGCAGCTGCGCGACTATTTTGGAGCGTAGCGCGAACGACGCCTATCCCGCGCACCCGCCGAACCAGCCGTTCAGATAATCAAAGATGTCCTGAACTTCCAGGCTCCCGCTTCGGTTGAAGTCCGCCTGGCTCGACGCCACGATCCAACCGTTGAGGAAGTCGAAGATGTCCTGCACCTCCAAGGACCCGTTCCGGTTGTAGTCCGGGTTGGCCAGGGGAATGGTTCCCGACGCGGTGGGCACGAACTTGTAGATATTGGCCGGCGACTGGATGACCATGTACATCTCGCCGTAGGCATCCTCCCCGAACGACACGCATCCCCCGCTGGCCGGCGCGGCGGGCACGTTCGGCGTGACCGCCGTCGAGCCGCCGAACACGCCGCTCCACGACGTCGGCTGGTTGAGCAGTCCGGTGCCCGGGTTGATGCTCGTCGAGTACACGGTGGACTGGCAGTAGTCCGTGAACACGTATTGCCCCTCCAGCGCGGGGATCTTGCACCCTCGATACACATACCCACCCGTGATCGAGCACCCGAGGATGTTGGCGTTGGTTCCGGCCACCGTCAACTTTCGCGGCGGATTGGTGTTCGCCTGTGCGGTCGTGTGCGAATAGACGCCCAGTGGCGGCGTGAGGCCGGCGGCGTCGTAGGTCGCCGGGCAGAGATTCTCTCCCGGCGGATTCGGGTCCGCGTTCAGGTTGTACGCCACGGTGCCCTCGTAGCAGCGCCACCCGTAGTTTCGTCCCGCGACCGCCGCCGCGTTGTCGCCGGTGTACGCGGGTTGGAAGTCGATCTCCTCCCAGGCCCCCTGCCCGACGTCGGCCAGCCAGACGTCGCCGGTCGCTCGGTCGAACGAAAACCGCCACGTGTTGCGAAGGCCGTAGGCCCAGATCTCGCGTCGCGCCACGGCGCCGCCGTAGAGCACCACGGGCAGGGTCGGATTGTCCGCCGGAACGGCGTACGCCACGATCGAGTCGTCGTAGGTGCTCGCCGCGTTGGTGCTGGTCCAGAGCAGCCCCTGCGCCGCGGGGCCGACGGAGTCCACGTCGATTCGGATGAGCTTGCCGAGCAGCCGTCCGGTGTCCTGGCCGTTGCCGATCTCGGGCACATGGCCCGTGCCGGTGTCGCCGCCAGCCCCGCCGTCGCCGATCGAGGCGTACAGATATCCGTCGGGCCCGAACGCCAGGCCGCCCCCGTTGTGGTTCGTGGCGGTCGTCGAGGTCGGATGCTGTACGCGCAGCACGATCCGGCCGGTGGAAATGTCCGCCACCGGGTTGTTCCGGTCGGGCACGATGAACTCGACGATGTTCTGCGTGTAGTTGAAGCCGGTGGGCATCCCGGTGATCGTCGTGCTGCTGTAGTAGACGTAGAACTTCCCATTGCTCTGATATTGCGGGTGGAAGGCCAGGCCCAGCAGCCCCCGTTCATCGCTGTTGTTGGCCGGCGTCTGAGGGGGCGACAAGACCGCCGGACGCAACGCCGAGAACAGATTCAGGAATGCGGACGCCGAAGGCTGCAGCGCGGGCATCGGCTGCGTGGTCAGATCGATGGTCCTGATCTGTCCGCCCTTCTGCAGCACGAACACACGCTTGAAGTCCCCCGGAGCGAACGTCAGACCGATCGGTCGCACCAGCGGATCCGGATCGGCGCTCGACGAGATCGGCATCGCCACCCATTGCGCGTGCGCGCGCTGGAGGCTCGCCACAGAAGCCGCGAGCGCGAGTCCAGCCGCCATCGTCCACGTAGTCGCTTTCGTCATCACGGTGCTCCATCAAGTCAACACACAACCCGCCGACCGAGTCCATCGGTTCTGAAACCGTTCGCATCCCGCTCCGCGCGGGTTCCCCGGGAACTCCCTGCACTTATCGGCCCCGACGAGCGACGGGGCACCCCAAGGATGCCCCACAACCGCTCTCTCGCCCAACTTCCCATGGGGATTCGTCCGCAAACGTATACTCACACACACCAGTTCCGGCCCGACCACAGGCCAACCCCGGGGCACACCATGAGCACCATCAATCCGACCACGCCGGCCTCGCCCACCAAGCCCCACGCGCGCCCGGCGCCCGCCGTCGATCCGCACACCGTCACGATCTCGGGCCTCGTCTTGAATCCCACCTACGCGCCGTCGAACCCGCCCGAGTCGCTCAGGCACTTCGAGCGCGACATCAACGCCCCCGGCAAGTACCCCTTCACGCGCGGCCTCTTCCCCGACGGCTACCGCTCTCGCCTCTGGACGATGCGCCAGTTCGCCGGATTCGGCTCCGCCGACGATACCAACAACCGGTTCAAGTACCTCCTGGAGCAGGCCCGGTCGTCCAACAAGGTCGCGTCGAACACCGGCCTCTCCACCGCGTTCGATCTTCCCACGCTCATGGGACGCGACTCGGACGACGAACTCTCCGCCGGCGAGGTCGGCCGCTGCGGCGTCGCCATCGACACCATCGAGGACATGCACCGCCTCTATGCCGACATCCCCGTGGGGGCGGTCACCGTCTCGCAGACCATCAACGGGCCCGCCTGCGTGATCTGGGCCATGTACCTGGCCATGGCCAAGCAGCGGAACATCTCCTGGAACGACCTCGGCGGCACGCTCCAGAACGACATCCTCAAAGAGTTCCACTCGCAAAACGAGTTCATCTACCCGCCCGACCACAGCGTGAAACTCGTGGTGGACACCATCGAGTTCCAGTCCCGCTTTGTCCCCAAGTGGAACTCCGTCTCCATCTCCGGCTACCACATCCGCGAGGCCGGCTCTACCGCCACCCAGGAACTCGCCTTCACCCTCCGCGACGGCCTCGAATACGTCGAAGCCTGCCTCGAGCGCGGCCTCCCGCTCGATTCCTTCGCCCCGCGCCTCTCCTTCTTCTTCAACTCACACAACGAGTTCTTCGAGGAAATCTGCAAGCTCCGCGCCGCCCGTCGCATCTGGGCCCGCGCCATGAAGCACCGCTACGGCGCAACCAGCGAACGCAGCATGTTCATGAAGACCCACGTCCAGACCGCCGGTTGCTCGCTCACCGAGCAGCAGCCCATGAACAACATCGTCCGCGTCGCCTACCAGGCCATGGCCGCGGCGCTCGGCGGGTGCCAGTCCCTCCACACCGATTCCATGGACGAGACCCTCGGCCTTCCGACCGAGCAGGCCGTCACGGTCGCTCTCCGCACGCAGCAGATCCTCGCGTACGAAACGGGCGTCACCCGCACCGTCGATCCTCTCGGCGGGAGTTGGTTCATCGAATCGCTCACCGACAAGATGGAGTCCGACGCCCTCGACTACCTCATGGAAATCGACCGCATGGGTGAGTACGGAGCCGCGCTCGGACGGGGTGGCACTGGCAGCTCGTCTGCCAGTGGGGGTGCCAACCTCGATCTCTCGAAACACCCGGCGTACACCGCGCGCCCCACCTACGGCCGCTCCGTCGTCGCCGGGATCAACAAGGGGTACTTCCGCCGCCAGATTGCCGAGGCCTCCTACCGCTTCAGCGAGGAGTGCGAGGCCCACGACCGCATCATCGTGGGTGTCAATGCCTTCACCGAGGGCTCCGATGAGCGTCCCATCGACATCCTCCAGATTCCCCATACCGTCGAGACCGATCAGGTCGATCGCCTGACCAAGTTCAAGGCCAAGCGCGACGCGGCGGGCGTCCAGAAGGCCCTGGACCGAATCCGCGAGACCGCCCGCAAGGGCGACCCGGCCCTCGACGCCCAAGGCCTGGACACCTTCAACCTCATGCCCGCCCTCGTGGACGGGGCGCTGGCCAACTGCACGCTCGGCGAGATGGTGCAGGCCATGGCGGATGTGTATGGGCGGTATACCGGGGGGCCGGAGTGGTAAGCGATTGATCCCCGCTCTGTAGCATTACCTGTATCGTGGGACGCTGCACATGGCGCGCAAGAAAAGGACCACTGCGGGCCCGGGACAGCGATATCACACCGGCCGTGTTTGTCCCGATACTCCCACAAGAAAGTCGGGTCTTCCGGGTCGCTTTCCTTGCGCTGGAGATGTTCTGGGGGTCTGGCAGAAGATCAATGACGAAGAGACTGAGCTTGGTCAGGGTCGAGTGCTGGAGGTTCGCGATTGTGACCCGGACGGGATTGCTCGCCCTCCTGCATACCGAGTCCAATTGCACGATGGTCGTGAGATGTGGTTCGATTCAGGAACCCTGATTTCCTTGTGGAATCAGGACGGATGCCATTGGAGAGTATTTCTAAATGCCAAGAAGCATCTGTAATGGATTGTGTGGTCGAGTCCGTCACACCATCCCAAAAAACCCCCCACCAACATCCTTGATCCGCCCCTGGCGCGCCAGTTCCTGCCACACATCCATCGGAAACTCGCGCGGCGGCACGATCCCGGAGATCGCGCTCTTCTTCCCTCCCGTTACCGGCCGCCCGCCGCCGAGCTTGCTCTCGTCGTTGAGCACCGTCAGTTTGTATCGCTTCTTGAAGGCGGTCATGGCCGCTTTCAGTTGGGCGTCTCTGGGATTCGGCCCGGGGCTGGATGTCTCGCCGCCGGATGGGAAAGGTGAGCTGGGTTGGGCGTGCATCGGCAAACTCCTATTTGGCAATGAGTTAGGCGTGGCTGGCCCCATCTTCGGTGGTCGTGGGAGTGGGCCTGCTCCCTTCGGAAATACTCAAATCCGCCCACAATACACGATATCCAGGCGATCCCGCCCCGCCCCGCACCCCTGAAACGGACTCACAGTGCGGGCACGTCGTGGTTCCGAAGGAGAATCCATGGAGTTCCTCGCCCACCTTTGGCTTCCGATTCTGGTTTCCGGCGTGGTCGTCTGGATCGTCAGTTTCCTCTGCTGGATGGTCATCGGTCACCACAAGAAGGACACCCTCGCAATCCCCAAGGAGTCGGAGTTCATCGACACGATTCGGCGCATGGGCATCGCGCCCGGCGACTACATGTTTCCCGAACCCCAGTCGTGCCGCGGCATGACCAAGGAGGAAAGAACGCGTTGGGCGAAGGAGAAGTGGGTCGCCGGAGCCATGGGGCACCTTCGCGTCTGGGCCGACCCCAGCATGAGCCTCAACATGTTCCTGACCTTTCTCTTCTTTCTCGTCGCGAGCGCGGTCCTCGCGTATCTCGGCTGGGCCGTGCTTCCGCATGGCTCCATCATCGGTGTGAACGTGGGCGGCACGACCATTGCCGCCGGAATGGCGCCCACCTTCGCCAAGGTCTTCCAGGTCATCGCCACCGGGGGCATCCTCGCCTACTGCTTCGCCAGCTTCCCCAATGACCTGTGGTTCCAGAAGTCCCGGCGGGCCATGGTCATGAACTTCATAGACGGTGTCGTCTACGCCCTCATCACGGCGACCATCTTCGCCTACTTCTGGCCCAAGTGACCCTACCCTCCGACGATGTCCCAGATCATGTCCGTATCCGACAACGCATTCGCCGCGCTCTCCTTTTTGGCGGCCCCCGCCATCCTCACAAACGCCTCGACCGTCCTCGCCCTCGGGACGTCCAACCGCCTCGCACGCGCCTCCGATCGGGCCAAGATGGCCGCGACGGCCATCGTCTCCTCGACGACCAACGACCCCATCGTCCAGTTCCAACAGGCCGACTTCCAGCACTCCACGCGACGCGCCACGCTGCTCATCCGCGCCCTCCGCCGCTTCTACCTCGCCGCGGCCTGCTTCGCCGCGGGCACGTGCGTCGCCCTCGTCGGGGCGTTCGCGGGATACTTCAACATCCACTCGCTCGATCACGTCGCCCAGGCCGCCATGATCGGCGCGGCCGTGCTCGGCGTGGGAGGCCTGGTCCACGGGTCTCTGATCCTCCTCCGCGAAACTCGCCTCGCCATCAACTCTCTCGACGCCCAGCACGCCGCCATTACCCAATGGCGGGCCTCACGCAAAGAACCTCTCGCGTGAGCGAGAGGAACACCAAGGAACCCCCATGGAACCCATCACCGCCTACAGCGCCTACTGGCACGCCGAGTCGAACACCGGACGTATCTATCTGAAACTCCAAGGTGGACAGTCGGTCCACATCGACCTCGACTCCCCCGGCGAGCTGGCCGCCCTGTGCGGACTGCTCAAGGCCAACCCCCAGATGGTCTACGACACGGAAAAGCAACTCCTCAGCACCACCTGGCTCAAACCCGGCGCCTGATCAGAGCCGACCGGCGCAGGCCGCCACAGGATCTCGCCGCCCCTCCCCAAAAACAACGCCGATCGCGACGTACATCGCGGCCGGCGTAACCAAGGAGGAAAGGCTCGAGAAGGTCCAGTCGTGTCGTTCGGTGCGTCTGCCCCCACCTACTACGTCTCATTCACTTCGCGGGTTTGCCAACTTCCGCGGCAAACAAATCCATCGTGTCCTCGTCCAGCCCGGCCTCTTTGGCCTTCTGGAACGCGGTCCCCGCTGCCTCGCGGTTCCCGCCGGTATGCTGCAGGAGGGCCACCGTGAGCCAACCCTCGGCTGTGTTTGTACCGGCCGCGCCCTTGGTGGCTGCGTCCAACAGCCGCTCGAATCCGATCTTCCCGCCGAGGTCCTCCATGCGGATAGGTCGCTTGATGAGGTCCTTCTCCAGTCTGTATCCCTGTACGACGGACCGGAAGCCATCCTGCACGTCGCCGCGATCAATCTGAGCAAAGCCCAGATTGCGTGTCACCGTGCCGTCGCCGCTCCAAGCGCTCAGGTAGCGCTTGTATACCCGTGCAGCGTTCTCCGGGTCGTTCATGCGCAGGTACGCGTCGCCGAGTTCGCGATCCTGGTATCGGCCCTGCTCGGGCTCTCCCGAGGTCTGGGCGCTGCCGGGGGCCGTGCTCCCGGAGCTCGCCGAATCAAGCACGGCCACGGGTTGCTCCACGGGCGGGGCCTGCACGTACACAGGCTGCTGGATGAGCACCGGCCGCGTGACCACGGGCTGTGACACCACCACCACGCGGGGATAGGTGTAGAGATATGGGGAGTACGTCGTGTAGCAGGGCTGGCTCACGAAAACCGGCGCGCGATATCGGGGAACGTGGTAAGAAAACCGCGAATCACAGTCGTAGGACCGGAATCTGGTGCCGAATCCAAACGAAACACCCGAGCGGTAGCTGGAAAGTCCGAACCCGACACGAACCGAGGGCCGGCCGCAATCGTTGTGTCCATGGCCGGATCGGTCACCGGCCCAAGCTTGGCCAGACAGAGCCAGGCTACCGGCGGCTCCCACCAGCACCGCGATTTTGGGGATGAGAGAAACTTTCACTGTGCACCTCCAAACAACTCGGTTGCATGACGGGGGACGCGCCCAACCCCCTATGGCCCACGGAGTTGTACCGAATACGCGATGGGAGGGTTCGCGCCCCGCAGGCAGTTTGAGGACCGGATGGCACGCTCCACGGTGTCGGTTTCTGGCGTTGGCCGGTGCAAGCCACACAGAATTCCAGGCAACCGAACCGATAACCCTGGCGGAGATTGCCGGAAATCCGAGTCGAGCGGGATCAGACCCGCCTCGGAGATTCATGTGTGTCGTGCCCATGCCGTCACGGGAATCGGGTCGCTCGGCTGGTCGATCACAACAGCGAGGCCGCCTTCCGCGAAAGCCATGACCCTGCTTTCAAGGGACGCGACGGAGCAACCCAGCCGTGCAGCACAATCGCATTTTTTCGACGGAAGCAACGCCAACGACGGACATCACGCCCATGCCCCAGTGGCAGGGCTGGTACGACTCCGCGCATCCGGAGCAGATCCCATCCAAGGCCCAACAGCAGGCGTGGAGGATCAGCAACGAGATCGGAGCTCTGCCCCCCGGCAAGCGCGTCGTCTTTCTCCGATGGATCCTTCGGTACGAGAGCTACACGACCTATGGCGCCGACCCGCTCTACCTGTTCGAGAATGGCGGTCTCAAGATATCTCGGAACATCATGATGCTGCGGCCGTTCGGGCGGGAACTCCGGCGGCGCGGCCTCACGCTCGACGGCATCTGGACCGACAACGAGGGCGGATACACCGGCTGGAATCTGACCCAGCCGCAGCTTGCGGCCATCTATTCAAGTCCCCGTGCCCGTGCCAACATGCCCCCGGGCGTCAAGGCGCTCTCCCCGGAAATGTTCATCTGGAGTCACCCGAACTTCCAGACGGCGATGACAACCTTCAACAACTGGGCGCTGCTCCTCATGTATCGCGCCATCCGACGGGTGCTCGTGGATTCGGGAATCTTCAGGCTGCCCGCCGTGCCCGGCGGTCCGCCCGTTCAGCCGCCGACGATGAACTTCAATGTGTCCGCGCCCACGTGGCGCACGTACGACTGCAACGGGTGGCCAAACTTCAGCTTCCTGATGGACTACATCAGGTCGAGCTCGCCGGGACTGTATCTCACGCCCGGCAACCGATACGCCCCGCCGCGCGTGCACCACCCGCTCTGGAACGCGCTGATCGACCATGTCAACGCGGTCCGGTCGTGCATGACCCGTGCGGGCGCCGTGGTATGGCCGACGATCACCTGGCCGAGCAAGCAGAACGCCTGGGTGTTCGAGCAGATGATCGCACACCTGGTTCGCACGGGCATGAACTGGACGGCGGGAAACTGCGGCTACATCTATTGGCGGGACGTCAACGTCAACACCGCGATCGAGGATCCGCTCATGGTGGACATCTTCAATCGCCACGACCAGCCGTTCCCGGCGCAGCGCAACCTCCCGGAGATCCCCATGGACGTGGATTCGTTCACGACCGCCGGGTACACCACGACGTACCAGGAATTCCTGGACCACGTCTAGGCATGCGCGAGCCGGGCACTACCATCCGGCCCGAATGACCATCCGCAGGCAGCCCGAGGACTTCGCCGTGACCGAGCGCCCGATGCCGGCGTTCTTGGCGGCGCTCTCTCCCTCCCGTTCCGGCGAGGCTCCCCACGCGGTCTACGAGCTCACCAAGCGGTCGCTCGCCACGCCCGAGGCAACGGGGATGTTCGGGCGCGCCGTCGGCGTGGGCGGCGGGAGGGTGGACTACGCGGGCCTCAAGGACAAGCACGCACGGACTGTGCAGATGGTCTCCGTCGAACCGGGGGACGGCCGCGTGCCCCGACAGGTTGATGATCGCGGCTGGTCGGCCCGGCTGTTGGGATGGTCCGGCATGCCGGTGACAGCGGAGTGCATCGAGGGGAATCGATTCGAGATCGTGGTGCGGGATCTCTCCAAGGCCGCGTGCAACGAAATGGACCACCGCGCGGGCCTGCTTCGCTCGGGCGGCAGCCTGCTGGTGATGAACTACTTTGGGGCCCAGCGGTTCGGCTCGGCCCGCCACGGCCAGGGGTTCATCGGACCTCGCCTGATCAAGGGCGAATTCGAGGGCGCACTCCGGCTGGCGATCGGAACGCCGGCCCGGAAGGACACGGGAAAAACAAGGGCGTTCACCCGAGCGTGCGCTCGGCACTGGGGGGAGTGGCAGCGACTCGCCACCGAGCTGCCCCGCTGCCCCGAGCGCCGGGCGATCGAGACGCTCGCGGCGGGCGGAAGCTTCGCCCAAGCGTTTGCCGCGTTGCCACACTTCACGCAGCAGATGGCGGTGGAGGCCTACCAATCGCACATCTGGAACGCGACGGCGCGCCGGCTGGCCCAACGGATCGTGGGCGACGCGGCCATCGGGGAGTTGGCGAAAATGCCAGAGGGTCCGGGCCGGGTCCGGCCGCTGGCTGCGCTGCGGGCAAACGACGACTTCGGGCCGATGCTGTTCCCCCCGGCCGTCGCCGTGGGCGAGGCCTGGCCGCACGCCCACATGCCCGTGCTGGGCCCGAGGACGGAACTGGTGGCACCGTGGGGCGTCGAGGCCGCGGCCGTTCTGGAGGAAGAGGGAATCCGCCAGGAAGACCTGGGCATCCCGGGTTTTCGGCGGCCGTACTTCGGGGAGGCAAACCGGGCGCTGTTCGTGATCGCGGAGGGTTTCGAGATGACCCCGCCGGAACAGGACGAAATGGGAAGTCCAAAGGCCCACAAACGGACGCTTCGATTCGCCTTGGGCCGTGGGGCGTACGCGACGGTTGTTTTGCGGGCGCTGGGGCAGTGAAGTCGATGGAGGCTATCGGAATCCGGACAACCGGCGGCTGTTCTTTCGGTTATGCTCTCCGCCCAGTCCCCTCGAGGAACCTCCATGAGCAACTCCGGCCATACGCCCGTCCCCAATGACCCGACCGGATTCGGCACCGTGTTGAATCAGCCTGGGCCCGGGGTGACGCACGAAACGATGCAGAAGTTTCTGGGCCACCCACCCGGACTTTTCATGCTGTTCTTCGCGGAGATGTGGGAACGTTTTTCCTACTACGGGATGCGTGCCCTTCTGATCTTCTACATGACCAAGGGGTTCCTCGGCTACGGCGACAAGCGGGCGTACGCCGTCTACGGGGCGTACACGGCGCTTGTGTACGCGACGCCGTTCATCGGGGGCATGCTGGCGGACAGGGTTCTCGGCACGCGGCGGGCGGTGCTGCTTGGTGGGCTGCTGATGGCGGCCGGGCACCTCCTGATGACCGTGGAAAACACGGTCGCGTTCTTCGGCGCGCTTGCGCTGCTGATCTGTGGAAACGGGTTCTTCAAGCCAAACATCTCGACGATCGTCGGATCGTTGTACCCGAAGGGAAGTCCGAAACGGGACTCCGGGTTCACGATTTTCTACATCGGCATCAACCTTGGAGCGGCCTTGGCCCCGCTGATCTGCGGGTATGTGGGCGAAACGTTCGGCTGGCACTACGGCTTCGGTCTCGCCACGATCGGAATGCTCATCGGCGTGGCGGTGTTCGTCGCGCCGACCATTCTGACGCAGGTATTGATCCTGTCGGGCTCGCTGGTAGCGGCGGCTGGAATGGTCTGGGTGCAGCGCGATGATCCGCTTCTGCTCGCCGTCAACGCGCCCGTCGGCGTAGCCCTGATAGTTGCCGCCGTGGCCTCGGCGATCGGCGCCGGCAAGGGCGGACTATCCGCTTCCGCCGGGCGTCCACCGAAGGGACGGGAGGGAATCGGGGGCTATCTGTTGGTCTGCCTGGGAACCCTGGCGGTGGTTCCCCTGATCGCTCTGATGGTGAACTACTCCGATGTCGCCAAGTACATCCTGTCGGCCCTCGGGATCGTGGCCCTGGGCGTCATCTTGATCGAGGCGTTTCGCGGCACGAAGATCGAGCGAGAGCGCCTGTTTGTCGTGCTGGTGATGATGTTCTTTTCGATGCTCTTCTGGGCGTTCTTTGAGCAGGCCGGCAGCAGCGTCAACAACTTCACCGACCGCAATGTAGCCCGGGTCACTCAGCGGGACGGGTCGAGGACGATCCAGACCACCGACCTCGGTGCTTCCTTGACATTCACGCCGACGCAAGACCAGCTCGGCTACCCCTTCGATGCGACCGATGTCGTGATCAAGGGCGGGTCGGAGGCGAAGATCGTCGAACTTCGCGTGCCGACCGGTTCGATCGCGAAGGCCGGAGACGTTGTTGTGGTGGTGCGGCCGGCCGGGGATTCTCCGTCAGGGCCCGCCCAGACGAAGCAACTGACGCTCAAGGATCTCCATCCCTCCCTTCTCGAAGGCACCATCACTTGGCACAAGAAGGTCGGCGACAGGCTCGATGATCCCGAATCGGATGCCGACAGTCTCCTTTCTTTTTCTGGACGACGTGCCTTCACGCTCGATCAACTGGATGCTCTTCGTGAGGGGTACAAGAAGCTGCGGGATAGCGCGACCAACGCCCAGGGCTCGCCACCACCACCCGCCAATCCCACGTTGACATGGACCCTCGGCCCGGCGCACGTGGGAATGGTGGTGGGCGGCAAGGAAGTGCCCGCATCGGTGTTCCAGGCCGTCAATCCCGTCTGCATCATGATCTTCGGCCTGATCTTCTCGGCCCTGTGGGGATTCCTGGGACGGCGCAATCGGGAGCCGAGCACCGCCATCAAGTTCGCCCTCGGCCTGGCCCAACTCGGGCTTGGGTTCGGAGTGTTCTGGTGGGCCGCCGAGCACTCGGACTCGCGGGGCATGGCCTCGATGTGGCTGCTGGTTCTCGGATACGCCCTGCACACCACCGGTGAGCTGTGCCTTTCGCCCGTGGGTCTCTCGATGGTTACGCGGCTCTCGCCGACGCGAATCGTGAGCATGGTCATGGGAGGCTGGTTCCTGGCAACGGCATTCTCGAACCTCCTCGCGGCCATCATCGCCCAGTTCACCGGCATCGGCCACGGCGAGAACGGCGGCGCGGGTATTCCCGTGCCACTGGAAACCGTGGGCGTGTACGGGGACGTGTTCGGGAAGATCGGCATCGCGGCGGGCGTCGCCACACTCATGCTCTTCGCTCTGGCCCCTCTGCTGACCAAATGGATGCACCGCGACGCGGACACCGATTCGCCTTCGGCGTCCGGCGGGCACTGATCCGCCCGCGACGCCGTGTGCGCACGAGATTCTGCCAAAGCCCTCGATCATTGCAACGAGCCAGGGACCTCGCCGTTAGACTGGGATCATGATGAAACGAGTGCTGTCTTTCTGCGCGGCGTTGGCGCTGGTTGCCCCCTCGGCCCTCGGACAGGCGGCCGGCAAACGGCCGCACTTTTCAGAGGTCATCAAAGCCCAGTTCGCGTCATGGGATTCTGACAACGACGGAACCCTGTCCCCGGCCGAGGTGGACAAAGCCTGCGTCGATCCGGCGCTCACGGGTTCGGCGGCCGCGGCCGCGGCGGCCATCAAGCGGATCGTGCGCAGCGAGAAGTTCGAACTCCCCCCGTTGACGCTCGAGTACCTGGGCACAGCGAGGCCGCTTCGTCCGGCCCGTGCGTCTCCGGGCCTGGATTCCGATCGGGAAGATTCGACGGAGCATACAACCCGGCCCGACGGCCAGGACATGCCGAGCCCCGCCGATTCCCTCCCCGGTCGCATCGCCCGGCCGGCTTCACCGGTGCCGGATTTCCACGGGCGATTTGTGCAGTGCCTGACCCGCATCGAGAAGACCGATCGCGATCTCTTCAAGAGCGAGCGCGGCGTGACGATCGACCATTGCCACCAGGGACCGCTGGGCGACTGCTTCCTGGTCGCGCCGCTGGGCGGGCTGGCCAAGCGGAACCCGGCAGCGTTCAAGGACATGATCACCCCGCTCACGGGCGTCGAGGGGTACAACGTGAAGTTCGGCAACGGCCGGACGGTGCGGGTCTCGCCGCTGACCGACGCCGAGATCGCGATCTCTTCCACCACCGGCGACAAGGGCGGACAGGACGGGCTGTGGCTGGCCGTGCTGGAGAAGGCCTATGGCTCGCTCCGCCGTGAAGACAACCCGGCTCGTCACGAGATGGAGAGCGCCACCGACGCGATCGCCAAGGGCGGCAGTTCGGCGGGCGTGATCCAGATGCTCACCGGGCATCGCACCGAGCGGATCGTGCTCAAGCGGGCCCGAAAGGGCTGGATCCCCGAGGAGTTCGACCGCAACAAGCGTCGGATCGCCCCGGCCGCGGGAACGGTCCCGATGGAGCCCGCGGGAGATGTCGATGTGCTCGCGAGCAAGGTGCGGGCGGGCGTGAAGGCCGCGATGGACGCGGGCCGGCTGGTGGCGACCGGCACCGGACAGGAACACCAGCCCCCGGGCATCAGCGGCAAGCACGCCTATGCCGTCATCGGCTACGACGCGCCGGAGGACACGCTCACGCTCTGGAACCCGCACGGAAACACGTTCAAGCCCAAGGGAGAGCCGGGGCGAGCCGCGGGCTACCCGACCAAAGCGGGAATCTTCGCGATCCCGGTGAAGGACTTCGTGCGGGTGTTCATCGGCGTGACGATCGAGACGGACAAGCCGGTCGGGCGTGCCCGGCCGTAGACCCTCCCTTGCTCGATCCGCACGAATCGCTTCACGCCTCTCCCGGGTCGCTTCCCGCGATTCGCGTCGCCGCCTCGGCTCGGCTCAGCCCTTGGGCTTGAAGACCTTGAAGAGCTTGGCGATCGGGTCGTAGTACTCATCAACGACGCGTTCCTTGAGCGGAATGATCGCGTTGTCGGTGATGGTGATATGTTCCGGACACACCTTCGTGCAGCACTTGGTGATGTTGCAGTACCCGATGCCGCCGTGGCCGTCGGTGCCCTTCAGGTCGGCCAGCCGGTTCTCCGTGTCGAGCGGGTGCATCTCCAGCGCGGCGGTGTAGACAAAGTGGCGCGGCCCGGCAAACTCCGGGTGCTTGTGGTGGTCGCGCAGGACGTGGCACACGTCCTGGCACAGGAAACACTCGATGCACTTGCGGAACTCCTGCACCCGGTCCACGTCGGCCTGCTGCATGCGCCACGTGCCGTCGGGGGCGTCGGGCTTGCGTGGCTTGAAGGGCTTGATCCGCTTCTTGACCCGGAAGTTCCACGAGACGTCGGTGACGAGGTCCTTGACGTGCGGGAACGATCGCATCGGCTCGACGACGACGGGGCGCGACAGATCCAGCTCGTCCAAACGCGTCATGCACATCAGCCGGGGCTTGCCGTTGATCTCCGCCGAGCACGAGCCGCACTTGCCGGCCTTGCAGTTCCATCGGCACGCCAGCGTCGGGGCCGTCTCGGCCTGGATCTGGTGCACCGCGTCGAGCACGACCATGCCCTCGGTGACGGTGGTCGTGAAGTCCTTGAACGCGGCTGCCTCGCGCTGGCCGGACCAGATGCGGAAGGTGGCCGGAGTTCCGTTGGCGGGATTCGCCATTTACTTGTTCTCCTCGATGACCTGCTTGAGGTCATCACGGGTCGGGACCAGTGGCTGACGGGAGAGTTGCATGGAGCCGTCGGAAGCCCTGCGGACGATCGTGTTGTGGTTGGCGAAGGCGGCTTCCTTGTTGGGGAAGTCCTCGCGGAAGTGCCCGCCCCGCGACTCACGGCGGTCCAGCGCGCTGCGCGTGATCGCCTCGGACACGCACATCAGGTTGCGAAGGTCCAGGCAGGTGTGCCATCCGGGGTTGTACTCGCGGTTGCCGTCGATCCCCACGCCGGCGGAGCGGGCCTTGAGCTTGGCCAAGGCGTCGAGCGCCGCGCCCATGTCCGATTCGTTCCGCACGATGCCGACTTTTTCCTGCATCATGTCCTGGAGCGCGTGCTGAACGCCGAAGGGGTTCTCTCCCCCACTCCGATCGAACGGGGCAAGGGCCTCCTTGGCCGCGTTGTCGAGTCGTGATTCGTCCAGCTTCGATGGAGGCTGCTTGCGGGCCCACTCGGCCGCGTGCTCGCCGGCGCGCTTGCCGAAGACCACGAGGTCGGAGAGCGAGTTCCCGCCCAGCCGATTCGCCCCGTGCAGGCCCGCGGCGACCTCGCCCGCGGCGAAGAGCCCGGGGACGGTGGTCATCTGTGTGACGCCATCGACCCGCACGCCGCCCATGATGTAGTGCGTCGTGGGGCCGACCTCCATCGGCGTCGTCGTGATGTCAAGGTTGGCCAGCTGCTTGAACTGGTGGTACATGCTCGGAAGCTTCTTCTTGATGTGCTCCGGCGCGTTGGGAACGTGCTCCTTGATCCACGCGATGTCGAGGAACACCCCGCCGTGCGGCGAGCCACGCCCGGCCTTGACCTCTCGCATGATGCAGCGGGCCACGTGATCGCGCGTAAGGAGTTCCGGCGGGCGACGCGCGGCCTTGTCGCCGGTCACGTAGCGCCAGCCCTCGCCCTCCTTGTCGGCCGTGGACGATTTGTAGTTTTCGGGGATGTCGTCGAACATGAATCGCTTGCCCTCGCTGTTGCGAAGGACGCCCCCCTCGCCGCGCACGCCCTCGGTCACGAGGATGCCGCGAACCGACGGTGGCCAGACCATCCCGGTGGGGTGGAACTGGACGAACTCCATGTCCGTCAGGTCGGCCCCGGCGTTGTAGGCAAGGGCCTGGCCGTCGCCGGTGTACTCCCAGGAGTTGGACGTGATCTTGAACGCACGCCCGATACCGCCGGTCGCCAGCACGATCGCCTTGGCCTTGAAAACACGGAAACGACCGAGTTCGCGGTCATACCCGAAACACCCCGTGACCCGACCGTTCGGCCCGTCCTGGAGCAACGCGATCGTCGTGTGCTCCATGTAGACCTCGATGCCCTGGTGGATGCCGTGGTCCTGCAGCGTGCGGATCATCTCCAGGCCGGTGCGGTCGCCGACGTGGGCCAGACGCGGGTACTTGTGCCCGCCGAAGTTGCGTTGCAGTATGCGCCCGTCCTTGGTGCGATCGAAGAGCGCGCCCCAGGCTTCCAGCTCGCGGACTCGCTCCGGGGCCTCCTTGGCGTGCAGCTCGGCCATGATCGGGTTGTTCAGATACTGTCCGCCGCGCATGGTGTCGGCGAAGTGGACCTTCCAACTGTCGCGATCGTCCACGTTGGCCATGGCCGCGGCCATTCCGCCCTCGGCCATCACGGTGTGGGCCTTGCCAAGAAGGGACTTGCAGATGAGCCCGACGGACAGGCCCCCCGCCGCGGCGGCTTCGATCGCCGCGCGAAGGCCCGCGCCGCCGGCGCCGATGACGATCACATCATGCTCGTGAGTCAGAAATTCTGCCATGCGTGTTCCGTTCGGGAATGGGTCGCGGGCGACCCGGAGGACCCATTAGAGAATGCGGAAATCGTGCCAGGCTCCCGACGCGACCATGCGGACGTAGAAGTCGGTGAAGCCGACCCAGAAGAGGGAGAGCCACGCCCAGAGCATGTGGCGGCGGTTCAGGCAGGAAACACAGTCGTAGGCCTTCTTGGTGGAACACTCGCTCAGGGAGTCTCTCCGCCCGCCGATGAGGTGGCGGGCAACGTGGCAGCCGAAGGTATATCCACCGAGAAGAATCGGGTTGATCGTCAGCACGAGCGAGCCGACGCCGACGCCGAAGTGCTTGCCGCCGTTGTCCGCAACGAAGATGTACGAGGTGATCGCGTCGTAGGAGAGCAGGCCGATGAAGAGCACCGCGATATAGAAGAAGTAGCGGTGGACGTTCTGGAAGATCAGGGGAAACTTCTGCTCGCCGCGATAGTTCTCCTTGCGGAATCCGGGCTCGCCAACCGAGCACGAGATCGGATCGGCCCAGAAGGCCTTGTAGTACGCCCCGCGGTAGTAGTAGCAGGTGAACCGAAACCCGCCCGGAGCCCACAGGATCAGGAACGCCGGGGTGAGCGGGAGAAAGAACATGGTCTTGGGAAGCCAGTCGGGCCACGGCCCGAACCACGCGTGTCCGGAGGAGAGCGGCGCGATCTTCCACGAATCGAACAACACCGGCGAGTACATCGGCGAGAGATAGTGTGTCCCGGGCACGAAGTAGTTCACGCCCTGGAGCGCGGCCCACGTGGAGTACACGATGAACGCGCCAAGGCCCAGAAACACCAGCAGCGGTTGGATCCACCAGTTGTCCGTGCGAGAGGTCTGGCCGAGCTTGGGAAGTTGGGGCAGGTGCAGGTCGGCGCCGCTCATCGGGGGTCTCCGGGTCTGGCTGAAGTGCGGCAGGATATCGGCATGGGGGGTGGCGAGCCACAAACGAACGATTCGTCCAGGGCGGAACCCGGGTTGTACCCACCGAGTGGACGGGATTGCGGCCTGAGCGGACAAACATCGCGGACTGCAAATCTGGGTGCTCGCGGCAGGGTACGTATGGGCACGCAAGGCCCGTATCCTCCCCGGCGGCGATCCGCCGGCATCGTTTCGGGGTGTATGGAGCGGCGAATGAAGCGAGCGATCCTTTGGGTCATCGTGCTGGCGGCGATCGGTGCGGCCGGGTATTTCGGGTGGACGTGGTACGCCGCCAAAGAGAGCACGCCGGTGGCCTATCGAACGGGGAGCATGAGAAAGACGGACATCTCCCAGACGATCAGCGCGACCGGAACGGTCGTGCCCGAGGACGTCATCGACGTCGGCGCCCAGGTCAACGGCCAGATCGACTCCTTCGGAACCGACAAGGCGGGCAAAACCCTCGACTACCGATCGGAGGTCGTCGAGGGACAGACGCTCGCGAAGATCGACGACGCCCTGTACCAGGCGGACTTTTCTTCGGCCAAGGCCCAGAAAGCCTCGGCCGAGGCACAGGTTGCACAGGCCGTCTCGCAGATCCTTGCCGCCCAGGCCCAGGTCAAGGTCGGCGAGGCGAACCGGGAGCAAGCCAAGGCCAAACTCGAACAGGCTCGGCGCGATTGGGAGCGGGCCCAGCGGCTCGGGAACACCGCCGCGCTCTCGCGGGTGGACTACGACGCCGCCCAGTCGGCCTTCGAGCAGGCCATCGCGGCGGTGAGCGTCGCGGAGGCGACCATCTCGCAGGCCCGGGCCATGGTGACCCAGGCGGAAGCCGCCAAGGCCCAGGCCGAGGCCGGCGTTCTGCAGGCAGACGCGGCCGTGCAGCGAACCACCCGAAACGTCAAGTATTGCGTCATCACGTCCCCGGTCAGCGGCGTGCTCATCGACAAGCGGGTCGAGATCGGCCAGACCGTCGTGGCCAGCCTGAACGCCCCCAGCCTGTTCCTGATCGCCAAAGACCTGAGCAAGATGGAAGTTCTCGTGCAGGTCAACGAGGCGGACATCGGCAGCGTCCACCCGGGACAGTCGGTGACGTTCGGCGTGGACGCATTCGGCGGCCGCAGATTCCGCGGGGAGGTGCGAAAGATCCGGCTCAACGCGACCATGACGCAGAACGTCGTGACCTACACGGTCGAGATCGCGACCGACAACGCGGATCTCACCCTGCTGCCCTATCTGACCGCGAACGTGCGGTTCGAGGTGGCCCACCGGGACTCCGTTCTCGCGGTGCCCAACGCCGCACTGCGGTGGTCGCCCACGGGTTCGGATGTTGAATCGACAACCTCCGGCAAGAAAGACGAGCGGAGCGGCACCGTTTGGGTGCTCAAGGATGGCCAGCCCCAGCCGGTGCACGTGCAGCCGGGGCTCTCCGACGGCGTAATGACGGAGGTGTCGGGCGGCGGGCTGACCGAGGGGCAGGAAGTGATCGTGGGCGAGCAGACGGCCGAGCAAACCGCCGCCGCGGGCGGCACAAACCCGTTCGCACCGCAGATGTTCCGTGGCAGGCGGTCGTCGGGCACATCGACCTCAACGGGGAGCGGCGGCACCCGGCCCGGGGGCGCGGGCGGGTCCGGTGGGAGCGGCGGAGGGGGGGGGGGGGGCGGAGGGAGCCGCTAGAACCCAGACCGCCACACCAACCCCCATGGCATTGATCGAACTCCACGACATCCACCGTGTGTATCGCCTCGGCGAGATGGATTTGCACGTCCTCAGAGGAATCTCCCTCACGATCGATCGCGGTGAGATGGTCTCGCTCATGGGTCAGAGCGGCTCGGGGAAGACCACGCTCATGAACACGCTCGGGTTCCTCGACCATCCGACCTCCGGGCGGTACTTGCTCGACGGGGAAGACGTGACCGGTGTGGGCCCGGACCGGCGGGCGGCCATCCGAAGCACGATGATCGGATTCGTGTTCCAGAGCTTCAATCTGCTGCCGCGCACCAGCGCGATTGAGCAAGTCACGATGCCGCTGGCCTATTCCAAGGAGGGGCTCGGCGACCGGGAAGGACGAGAACGGGCGGAAGACCTGCTGCGTCTGGTCGGCCTCGAGGACCGCATGGACCACCTGCCCACGCAACTCTCCGGCGGCCAGCAGCAGCGCGTCGCGATTGCCCGGGCGCTCGTCAACAAGCCCTCGATCCTCTTCGCCGATGAACCGACGGGAAACCTCGACTCCCGCACCAGCGTCGAGATCCTCGAGATGTTCCAGAAACTCAATCGGGATGAGGGGATCACGATCGTGCTCGTCACCCACTCCGCCGAGATCGCCGAGTACGGCGATCGCACCATCGTTCTCCGCGATGGGCTGGTGGAATCCGCCTCCGGCAGGAAGTCCGCGGCCCCGGTTGCGGCGGACCAGAAGGGAGCCCGCGCATGACCGCCCTGAGGACCTTCGCCATCGCCACCCGCGCCCTGCGCCGCAACGTCACGCGCTCGGCCCTCACCATCCTCGGCATCGTCATCGGCATCGCCGCGGTCATCATCATGATGGAGATCGGCAAGGGCTCCAGCGGCGCCATCCGCAAGACCATCGAGAGCATGGGGGCCAACAACCTGCTCATCATGCCCGGGACCGCCTCCAGCGGCGGCGTCACCTTCGGCGCGGGGAGCACGCTGACCATGACCGCCGAGGACGCGGCCGCCATCGAACGCGAGTGCGACGCGGTGGTCGGGGCCGCGCCGGTCATGCGCGTGCGCAGCCAGGTCGTCTACCAGGAGCGCAACTGGGTCCCGAGTTTCATCTACGGCACCACGCCGCGGTACCTGGATGTGCGGGGGTGGACGAACATGGCCGACGGCGACATGTTCACCGACGCGGACGTCCGCAACGCCGGGCGTGTGTGCGTGGTGGGCAAGACCATCGTGCGGGAGCTCTTCCAGGGCCTCTCGCCCGTGGGAAAAGAGGTCCGCATCCAGAACGTGGGGATGAAGGTCGTCGGCGTGCTCTCCTCGAAGGGGGCCAACACCTTCGGCATGGACCAGGACGACGTCATCATCGCCCCGTGGACCACCGTCAAGTACCGCATCACCAGCTCCAGCGCGGGCGCGAACAGCCAGCCCGCCAACTCCTCCGCCTCCACGCAGGCCTCCGGGACCAGCGGCGGCACGGCCGGCTCGAAGAACGTCTATCCCGGCGCGGCGGGGCTCTATCCGGTGCCCTCCGCCCAGCAGCAGCAGAACATGCCCGTCACCGTCCGCTTCGCCAACATCGACCAGATCCAGGTCTCGGCCCGCGCGGGGCGGTCGAAGGAGGCGATCGAGCAGATCACCGCCGTGCTCCGGGAGCGCCACCATCTCCGCGCCGACGACCCCAACGATTTCAGCATCCGCGACATGTCCGAGATGGCCGCGGGGCTGCAATCGACGACGGCGATGATGACCAACCTGCTCCTCTCCGTCGCCCTGATCTCGCTGGTCGTCGGCGGCGTCGGGATCATGAACATCATGCTCGTGAGCGTCACCGAGCGGACCAAGGAGATCGGCCTGCGGATGGCCGTCGGGGCCCGTGGCAAGGACATCCTCACCCAGTTCCTCCTCGAGGCCACCGTCCTCTGCCTCGCGGGCGGGATCATCGGCCTCGCGCTCGGGCGCGGCGGGGGGATGCTCGTCAAGCGCGTGATGAAGTGGCCGATCGAGCCCTCGATGGAGGCGATCGTCGCGTCCATCGCCGTCTCGGCCATGGTCGGGATCGTCTTCGGCTTCTACCCCGCGTGGAAGGCCTCGCGGATGGACCCGATCGAGGCGTTGCGGTACGAATAAAGTGCGACGTGCGGAGCGAGAAGTGAGCAGGTGGGAGCCCAGAAAGGACCGTGCGGCTTGGTGAATCGAAGAATCGTGAGCGCTCTGCCGGGAATGCTCGCCGCGTGCGTGTGGGTCGGGGGCTGCACCGTCGGCCCGAAGTACGAGCCGGTCCAGACCAGGGCGGCCGGCGAGTTTGTCGGGCTCTCCGTGCCCACGAGCGGCATGGATGGGCTCAAGAGCCGCCCCTTCGCCGGGCCCGCCGAGGTGGCCCGGTGGTGGACGACCTTCGGCGACCAGACGCTCACATCCCTCGTCGAGCGGGCCGCGGCGGACAACCTGGATGTGGCCGTCGCCGAATCCCGCGTGCGCCAGGCCCGGGCCGTGGTGGACGCCGCCGCGGCGGGGCTCTCCCCCACGGTCGATGTGAGCGGATCGGCCGCTCGCAGCCGCACCAAGGGCGGGGGCACCGGCAATGTCTTCCGCGCCGGCTTCGACGCCGCGTGGGAGATCGACGCCTTCGGCGGCATCCGGCGCGGCGTGGAGGCGGCGGGCGCCGATGAGCGGGCCGCGGTCGAGGACTGGCGCGATGCCCGAGTCACCGTCGTCGCCGAGGTCGGCTCGACGTACATCGACCTTCGCGGGGCCCAGCGGCAACTGGCCATCGCCCGCGAGAACCTCGCGGCCCAGCGCGAGACGCTCGCCGTCACCAAGCAGCGCTTCGAGGGGGGCTACATCTCCGGCCTCGACGTCGCCAACGCCGAGTCGCAGGTCGCCAGCACGATCGCCCGCGTCCCCACGCTCGAGTCGGCGATCAATGCCTCGACGTTCGCCCTGGGCGTGCTGCTCGGCCGCGAGCCGGGGGCGTTACTGCACGAGCTCGCCGACGCCGCGTCGATCCCCGTGCCCCCGGCCGAGGTCCCCGTCGGTCTCCCCTCCGATCTGCTCCGCCGCCGCCCGGACATCCGCTCCGCCGAGGAGCGCATCCGCTCAGCGACGGCCCGCGTGGGCGTGGCCACGGCCGATCTGTACCCGCGCTTCTCGCTCACCGGCTCGCTGGGCGTCTCCGCGGGCGATGTCGCGGGCCTTGGCTCGATCGCCAACCGCTTCTGGTCCATCGGCCCGGGCGTCTCGTGGCCGCTGCTCGACGGGGGCCGCATCCGGGCCAACATCCGCGTGCAGGAGGCCCTCGCGACCGAGCAGGGCCTGGTGTACCAGCGCACCGTCCTCACCGCCCTGCGCGACGTCGAGACCGCGCTGGTCGCCTTCCAGACCGAGCAGCAGCGCCGGGCCGCACTGCAGGAGGCCGAGGCCGCGGCCCGGCGCGCCGTGGACCTCGCCCGCCTGCTCTACACCGAGGGGAAGACCGACTTCCTCAACGTCCTCAGCGCGCAGGGGCAACTCTTCTCCACGCAGGATGCGCTGGTGCAGAGCGAGCGGGCGGTGTCGGGGAACCTGGTGGCGCTGTACAAGGCGCTTGGGGGCGGCTGGGAAAGCAATGAGCGCGAATCGCAGCAGGAAAACGTGAACCCCGAACCATGAGGGTCGGTCCGGAGCGTCATTGGATGGGCCGGGACCCCTCCGGTCGTCCGCTTCCACGCTGTGACACTCTGTGCGACTCTGTGTTTCAATCTCCGGACGTGAAACACAGAGTCGCACGGAGTTACACAGAGTTCGGGGAAGAGTGAGAAGGAGATTGGGAGGGTCGGGAAAGAAGAACCGGCGATGCCGCGCCGCATTCCGGACACACCGCGCCCTTGGCGAGCCCCGTGCGGTCGTAGTGGCACTTCGGGCAGAGGTTGAGCAACGCGCGGCGGCGGGCGAGGGAGTCGAGACGCCAGGCGATTGTCGCAAGAACGGTTGCCGGAATCGTCAGCATCCAAATGGGAATGGCAATCCAGAAGCGGTCCCCTTGCACCCAGCCCAGGGTCCAGTCCATTGGTGACCGCCACGGGTGAATGTGCAGCCCGGAGGAGGGGCCCGCACCCGGCGGCCAAGACTCAGAGTTCAGGATCACGCGACCGCCGCAGAGGTCCGCCGAGCCGACTTCGCGGTGGACGTAGCCAATGCCTTGCCAGAGACTCACGATCCACACCACCATCAGCAGCACCGTCACCCCCGCGCCGCCCCATTTGATGGTCTTGCGGATTCTGGGGTGCGGCTTCATGCCGGCCCCCACTTGCTCCCGCACTCCGGACACACCGCGTCCTTCGCAAGCCCCTCGCGGTCGTAGCGGCACTTCGGGCACAGACCCTGCACGCGCCATCGTGCGCGAGCGTCGAGGCACCATGCTGCCAGGCAGACGATCGATGCAACGCCCACAGGGAGGTAGAGGGGAATGATGAACGCCCGGGTCATTCCGCGGAGCGGTTCGCGCCAGGGCATCCAGTTCAGATGAAACCAGGCGGCTTTGCTGTAGTACCAGCCCACATTCCAAACCACCTTGCCGTTGTTGGCATATCCCCGATCGCTCCGCGATGGTCCCGGGGGCGCGGGGGACGTCACCATCACAATCGCGTTCCCTTGGGTGACCCGCACGATGTATCCACTCGGGCTGCCCCAATACACGTCTCCGAAGCCGCTTGCCCCCCACGCCATCAGCAGAAGAACAGCCGCCGCCGCGCCACCCCACTTGATCGTCTTGCGGATTCTCGGGTGGGGACGCATCGCCGCATTCTAACAACCTCTTTCCCCCTCCGCGAACCCCCGCGTGACCCCCGCGTACCTCCGCGTGCTGCCTTTCTCTGCTGTTCGCTGATTGCTCTGATCCTTCTGAGTTCCTGCCTTTGGCAGCGGGAAAGGGGGGTACACGGACCCCCTCCGTTCTCGCTGCGCTCGAACACCTCCCCCGCTGGAGCGGGGGAGGGGCGGAGCCGGAGCATGGCGGGTCAGGCCTTCTTGATGCGGTTGACGAGCGTGGAGGCCTTGACCTCGACGCCCTTGAGTTCGCTGTCGAGGGCGTCGCGGTTGGGGGCGAAGGCCATGGCGGTGCGGGCGGTGACGAAGTCTTTCTTGACCAGGTCGGCGAGCGCGGTGGTGAAGGACTGCATGCCCTCGGCCCGCGAGGCGTTGATGATGCTGGGGATGTCGTTGTCCTCGCCCTCGCGGATCTTTTCCTGCACGATGGGCGTGTTGAGGAGGACCTCGCAGGCGGGGACCACCCCGCCCTTGCCGTTGTTGAAGTTCTCGACGGCGGGGAGGAGGCGCTGGGCGAGGATGGCGCGCAGGGTGTTGGCGAGGGAACTGCGAAGGAAGCCGTGCTCCTCGCGCGGGAAGAACTCGAGGATGCGGTTGAAGGATTGCATGGCGTCGGCCGTGTGCAGCGTGGCGAAGACCAGGTGCCCGGTCTCGGCGGCCTGGATCGCGGCCAGGACGGTCTCGTGGTCGCGGAGCTCGCCGATGAAGATGACGTCCGGGTCCTGGCGGACGATGTAGCGAAGGGCCGTCTTGTAGTCGGGCACGTCGATGCCGATCTCGCGCTGGCTGATGATGCTCTTCTTGGGGACGAAGCGGTACTCGACGGGGTCCTCGACGGTGATGATGTTGCAGGCCTCGGTCTGGTTGATCTGCTCGACCATCGCGGCGAGCGTGGAGGATTTTCCGGAGCCGGTGATGCCGACGACGATGATCAGGCCGTCGTTGGTGCGCGAGATGAGATCGCCGTAGACGTCGGGGACGTTGAGCTCGGCGTAGGAAGGGATCTCGGCCTTGACGCGCCGGATGGCCGCGGCGACGTGGCCGCCGGCGCGGTACATGTTCACTCGGAAGCGGTCGCCGTCGGAGTTGAAGGTGGCGAAGTCGAGGTCGCCGCGCTCCTCGAACTTTGATTTGAGCACCTCGGGCACGATCGGGTCGAGGAGGTGGTCGGCCTCCTCGGCGTCGAGGGGCCCGGAGCCGATGGCCCGCAGCAGGCCGTTGATGCGATAGGTGGGCGGGACCCCGACCTTGATGTGCAGGTCGCTGGCCGAGTGCTGCTTCATCCCCAGGAGCATCTTCTGGATCGTGAACGCGGCGTTGAGCATGGGGCGGTCTCCGGGTGTTCGGGAGAGCATACCACGCGGCGGGGGAAAGGCGGCACGCAGAGGTTCGCGGGGGTTACGCGGAGGTGCGCAGAGGGGGGCAGAGGGGAAGAGAGGATGCGGGGGAGGGCGGGGAGAGGAGGGGTTTGAGGGGGGTGGGCGGGGGGGCGGGCGGGCTTTCGCGCCTTGGCCTCTCCACCTCCTCTCTGTCCCCCCCTCCCTTCCCTCCCCCCCCTTTCCCCCCGCGAACCCCTGCGTGACCTCGGCGAACCCCTGCGTGCGGCCTTCGACCGGCCTTCCCGATTGTCTCATGGATACGCAAGCCCGACCCAGATGTCGTTGACGTTGGTGCCCGTGGGCCCGGCGGGGATGACGGTTGTCTCCCCCCCACCCGCACCACCGTTTCCTGCCCCCAGTGCCCGCACGAAGGCGTGGGAGTCGTGGGCGGCGAGGGACTTGGGCGCGTCGATGCCGCCGGCGCGGGCCGTGGCGACGCTCTCGCCCGTGACGACGGCGCCCGCGTGGGCTCGGAGGCCGGGGGGGGCGACGCCGTCGGCGCCGTCGGTGGCGAGGAACATGGCCGCGACGTTCGGATGGCCGGCCAGGGCAATGGCCGCGGCGAGGGCGGCTTCCTGGTTCCGGCCGCCGTGGCCGGAGGCGATGTGGGGAGCGGGGCGGATGGTGACGGTGGTCTCGCCGCCCCAGACGAGCGCGATGGGCTTGCCGGCGGCCGCGGCCTTGGCCCGGAGCAGCGCGCCCGCGAAGGCCTCGCCGAGCACGCGGGCCTCGCCGTCAACGTGCATGCGGGCCTCGGCGATGGAGAAGCCCTGGCGCTCGAGGGCGTCGCGGGCGGCGACGACGGCCATGGCGTTGGAGCCGACGATGGTGTTGGTGGCGTTCTCGACGGCGGGGGGGGGCGGGGCGGGCTTGGCCATCATGGCCCTGAGGCGGGCGGTCACGCTGGGAACCACTTCCGCGACGCGGCGAATCTCGAGGACGCGCATGGCCTTGTCGGGCATGGGGCGGCCGTCGGCCGTCGGGCCCGAGGCGATGACCTTGACTGAGTCGCCGAGGACATCGGAGAGGATGAGCGAGCAGACCGGCGAGGGCGCGGCGAGGCGGGACAGGCCGCCGCCCTTGAGCTGCTCGAGGCAGGTGCGCACGACGTTGAGTTCGGCGATGGTGGCGCCGGCGCGGAGCAGGGCGTCGGTGATGGAGCGGATGTCGGAGAGGGTGATGCCGGGCTGCGGGAAGGTGAGGTGCGCGGAGGCCCCGCCGGAGAGGAGCGTGAGGAGCGGGAGTCGGCGCGAGGAGGCGAGCCGGGCGGCGTCGCTGGCGGCGCGGGCGGCTATCAGGTTGCGCTGGCTTGGCAGGGGATGATCGGCTTCGAGGACGCGCACGCCGGCGGCGTGGAGAACGGGCGGGCACTTGGCGCCGACGGCGGTGATGACGACGCCGACCGAGGGCCGGACGCCGCACCGCTCGACGGCGGCGAGGGCCATGGCCATCGAGGCTTTGCCCGCGGCGATGAGCATGCCGCCCTTGAGCCGCTCGGCGAGGGCGGCGTCGGCGGGCCAGTTCCGGACGACCGCCTCGGCCGGATCGGCGGAGGCGAGGACGTCGGCGACCACGCTGCGGAGCACATCCGGGTGCCTGGCAAAGCGGGTTTGGGCCACGAGCGGTTGCGTCACGAGCGGACTCCGGGTACCGTGCGGCGGGCTAGGTTGGGCCCGAACGCCGCACCGTCACCCGGCAGGATACCGCATGTCAGAGTTTCCGCCCCCGTTGCCTCCCGATCGGCCGGCCCCCTCCCCCTCGGATGCGGGGTCTGGGTCGAATGGGTCGCCGCCAACCGACACCCTGCCCGAGGTGTTGCCGCCGACGATACCGGGGCGGCTGGGCGGCAACTTTCCGCCCGATCGGGCCGGCGCCGTGCTGGGGCTGGGGATCGCATCGCTGGGGGTGCTGGTGCTGGACTTCCTGGGGCTGATCCACCCGATGTGCTGCTGCGGGGCCTCGATGATCTCGATCGGACTGGCGATTCCGTCCATTGTGATGGCGAACGCGGACCTGGCGGCGATGGGCGCGGGCCGGATGGACCCTGCCGGCCGGTCGTCCACCTCCGGCGGGCGGACGTGCGCCATCATCGCGCTGGTGATCGCCGGGCTGATGATCATCGGGGCGGTCATCGCCGTCATCGCCGGGCTCGCGCTGTTCGGGGCCATGTCGGCGGCGGGGAATCGGCCGTAGGGGCGCTACTCGAGCAGCCAGCCCTTTTCGGAATCCAGCCGGAGGAGCGTGGCCGCCGAATCCGCGTCCACGGGCGACTCTCGCAGCATGGTCGCCTCCATGGCCTCCTCATCGCTGACGTGGCGGAGGATGCTCTGCTCGACGTAGGGCTGGATCATGGGCCAGTCGGCGGCGAAGTCGCCGGTGAGGTGGAGGAGAGGGAGGCCGACCTGGGCGAGCACCTCGTCGGTCATGCGGTCGCGTCCGCCGCCGAGCGCGCGGGCGTTGGTGGGGCGGTTGTCGAACATCACGGCCACGAGGGGTCGCCAGGTCCGGCGGTCGCAGAGGACCAGGTCGAGGGAGCGGAGCCGGACGCGCTTGCGCCAGTCGCGCCAGTCGTGGGGGTCGCGGCCGTCGGGGGGGGTGGGGACGACGAGGGTGTCCATTCGCACGCGCGGGCAGAGGATGACCCACGCGGGGACGCGCCGGTAGAGGGCGTTGACGAATCGACCGACGGAGTGGCCGAAGATCGACTCGCGCAGGGTGAAGGGAGGCGTTGTGAGGATCATCTCGCCGTCGGGCGTGTTCACCATTCGGCCGGTCACGGGGGTGTGGCGGGGGGGCTCGCCTTCGCGCTCGGGAAACGTCGGCGGGCCGCTCGCGGGCACCCGCACCGGCGGGGCGATTTCTTCGATGGGCGGTGCGAGGACGGGCGCAGCGCGCTCCGTGGCGATGGGGATGCGCTCGGAGGTCTCCTTGAGGGCGTAGCGTTTGCGGCGCTCTTCGACGGCCCGGCGCTGCTGGCCGCGGGCGCGCAGGAGCCACGCGCCGGCCGCGACGGCCAGGATCGCACAGACGGCTGTCAATCCCCAGAGCGCGTAGATCATGCGAGGTTCAACCGGAACAGTTGCAGAAAGTGGACCGCCGCCTCGGTCCTCCTGTGGTGACTTCGGCGGCGGTCCGTTTCTGCCCTCTTGGATCTGTACGAGCGCACCGGGGGTCTCCGGCGGGCGGGCCCGAAAAAAGTGCAAATCGCGGACCTACCAGGTCAGTTTGGCGATCCGGGCGGCGGCCTGGGCCAGCCGGGGCGACTCGACCGTCAGAGCGACCCGGAACCACTCCCGGGCCCGGGGGCTGAAACCGGCCCCGGGGACGACGACGGTGTCGGCCTCGGCGAGGAGTTTGCCGGCGAAGGTCATGGAGTCGAGGTGGCGGCCGTCTGTGCCCTTGGGGGTCCGGGCCCAGACGAAGAACCCGGCTTCGGGGGTGTGGACCTCGCACCCCGCGGCCCGGAGGCCGGGGACGATGGTGTCGCGGCGCTCGCGGTAGAGGTTCCGCATGCGGTCGACGTCGGGGTGCTGGTAGCCGTCGAGGGCGGCCGCGCCGGCGACCTGGATGGCGTTGAAGAGGCCCGAGTCCACGTTGGCCTTGATGCCGGCGAGGGTGGCGATGATGTCGGCGTGGCCGACGGCGAAGCCGATGCGCCAGCCGGTCATGTTGAAGGTCTTGGAGAGGGAGTGGAACTCGATGGCGGGGGTGGACTCGATGTCGGCGTTGGGCGCCTGCCAGGCGGAGACGGGGCGGTGCTCGAAGAAGAGTTCGGAGTAGGCGAGGTCGGAGGCGAGGATGCAGCCGCGTTGCTTCCCTCGGGAGCCGGGTTCCCAGGTGGAGTTGGTCCACTCGACGGCACGCTCGAAGAAGGGGACGTCGGCGCAGGCGGCGGTGGGGTTGCTGGGGTAGTTGAGCCAGAGGATGCGGGCGTTGGCGGCCGCGCCGGGGGGGATGTCGGAGAAGGTGGGCCTCCACTCGGTGTCGGCGGAGACGGGCATCTTCTCGACCTTGCAGTGGGCGAGGACGGCACCGATCTCATAAACGGGGTAGGCGGGATCGGGGACGAGGATGGTGTCGCCGGGGTTGGTCACGGCCCAGGGGAGGTGGGCGATGCCGTCCTTGGAGCCGATGCAGCAGACGATGTGCCGCATCGGGTCGACCTTGACGCCGAAGCGTTCGGACATGAAGCGGGCGGCGGACTCGCGGAAGACCTTCAGGCCGCCGCCGACGGCGGGGTATTGCTGGTTGACGAGCTCGCGCATGGCTTTGTTCATCGCCTCGACGATGAAGCCGGGGGTGGGTTGGTCGGGGTCGCCGACGCCGAGGTTGATGACATCCGCGCCGGCGGCGATGCGCTCGCGTTTCTTGCGGTCGATCTCGTCGAAGAGGAACGGCGGGAGGGCGGCCAGCCGGTCGGAACGGACGGGGATCGAGCGGGAAACAGCGGACAGCGCGGCGGACATACGGTCCTTTCTCAGGGGTGGTGGGCGAATCAACGCATGTTATGGCGGGCGGGCTCGCGGGGTTACTGGCGCGGCCCGCGTTTGATGCGCCCCCATCGCTCGGTGAGGGTGCCCAGGCCGATGATGGCGGCGACGAGCGAGTAGATGTAGTCGATCGGGCCGAGGGCCTTGAAGAACGTCCACCAGACGGCCCAGGCGAGCAATCCGAGGCCGCCGGCGATCGAGAGCAGCGACCAGGGCTGGAAGGCCACGCCGAGGAGGATGAGCAGCGGGCCGAAGTTGCTCTTGCCGGAGGACTGGACGAGCAGGTAGATGCCAAAGCCGATGAGGACGACGCCGAGGAGGGCGCCGAGCCAGTCGTTGGGACTTCGTTCGCGGGGGGGCAGGTTCGCCGAGGGTTGGGTGCTCATGGGTCTCCGTTATACCACACATTGAGGTTTTTCGCTGCGACGCGGTACAATGGCGCGTTCGGGGGTAAATCTCAGGAGGCGATCATGATCCGATCCAGCCACAAGACCTTCTTGGCGGCGCTTGTCGCCTGCGCCCTCGCGGGTTGCCATGGCTCGGGCGGCCAGTCCTCGCACTACACGCGCGAGGGTGGCTCGGGCGCGGCCGCGACGGCCCAGACGCAGGCCCGGCTCTTCCAGGGCATGGGGCCGCACACACGGACGATCTCGACGTCTTCGGCGCGCTGCCAGCAGTTCTTTGATCAGGGGCTGACGTGGGCGTTTGCGTTCAACCATGATGAGGCGATCCGGTCGTTTACCGAGGCGGCGGCGGCGGATCCGACGGCCGCGATGCCGTGGTGGGGCATCGCCCTGTGCAACGGGCCGCACATCAACAACCCGGCGATGGATGACGGGGCACTCGAGGGCGGCGTGGGTCGCGTGGAACAAAGCGAACGAACTGGTGCGCTCGAACCCGACGACCACGCCGACGGAGCGGGCGCTTGTTGAGGCTCTTCGGGCCCGCTATGTCGATCCGGCCGCGGGCACGGTGCCGGCCCCCCTGACGCCGGAGGAGCGGGCGCCGCTGGATCGGGCGTACGCGGATGCGATGAAGCGAGTGCACGATCGGTTCGGCGGCGACGCCGATGTGTGCACGTTGTACGCCGAATCGCTGATGGACCTGCGGCCGTGGGACCTGTGGAGCGTCGCGGGCGAGGCGAGGCCGGAGACGCCGGAGATCACGGCCGTCCTGGAGAAGGCGCTCGCGCTCAATCCGAACCATCCGGGCGCGAACCACCTGTACATCCACACCTGCGAGGCGGGGCCCGCGGGCGTGCCCGAAAGGGCGATGGCCGCGGCGGACCGGCTGCGGACGCTGGTGCCCGCGTCGGGGCACCTTGTGCACATGGCCGGGCACATCGATGTGCGCGTGGGCAAGTGGGCGCAGGCTGCGGAGCAGAACCGGCAGGCGATCAAGATCGACGCGGCATACCGGGCCATGTCGCCGAACCAGGGCTTTTACAACATTTACATGGCCCACAACCACCAGTTCCTGTCGTGGACGTGCATGCACACGGGGCGGAAGGCGGAGTGCCTGGCCGCGGCCCGGGCGATGATGGAGGGCATCCCCGCGGCGTTCATCGAGAACATGCCGGAGGCGATCGATGGGTACCTCGGGCTGGAGATCGAGGCCCTGCTGCGCTTCGGCGAGTGGGACAGGATGCTCGCGATGCCCGAGCCGATCGCGAAACTGCCGATCAAGCGGGCCTTGTGGCGCTACGGGCGTGCGACGGCGTTTGCGGCCAAGGGCGATGTGCCAAGCGCCGAGCGCGAGCAGGCGATGTTCCGGAAGGCCGTGGAGCAGATCCCCGCGGGTCGGCTGATGGCGATCAACGATGCGCACACGACCATGAAGATCGCCGAGCACTCGCTGGCGGGCGAGATCGCCTTCCGGCGGGGGAGCATCGACGAGGCCGTGAGCCAACTCCGCGAGGCCGTGAAGATCGAGGACACGCTGCGGTACATGGAGCCGCCGGACTGGGTGTGGCCGACGCGCCACCAGTTGGGTGCGGTGCTCATGCACGCGGGGCGGTTCGATGAGGCGGCGGAGGTGTACCGGGCGGACCTGAAGAAGTGGCCGGAGAACGGGTGGGCGCTGTTTGGGCTGGCGGAGTGCCTGAAGGCGACCAAGTCGCCGGAGGCGGCGGCGGTTGAGGCTCGGTTCAAGACCGTGTGGGCGGATGCCGACACGCCGATCAGGGCGACGTGCATGTGTGTGAAGAAGTGACCACAGAGGCACAGAGACACGGAGGGAGGCGGGGGGAGGAGGGGCGGACGCCGACTGGGTACGCGCATTTGCCCCACATGTCGCTCCGGCAACGTCGTGGCTCGGAGTGGAGATTGAAACACTTGGCTACCGGCCGAAGGCGCGCCGGCAGGAATCGACCACCGGATCAATGTCGGGCGTCACGCCCGCGACGATGCGCACGACTGCGTTCACAAATGACTCGGGCTGGCAGTCGGGCTCGGTTCCGAGCTTGAACTTGCCTACCTGCAAGTTTGCAGGATCGCTCAGATCTTTGGGCCAAGGGCTCCATCGCCATTTGGGCGCCCAGCCGTGGCGGGCGGCCGCTTGACGTACTTGATCACCGATGGCACCCTTCAAGTCCAGCATCGCTCGAATCTTGGTTTGGTCGTGATCGGCCTCCCTCCCCTGCCTGTGATACAACTCGCAATGAAGGTGCAGCACATCAGTCCGCTCGGACTCGAAGTGGAGATACAGGCCCTCGTACCCTTCGGGCCGATCTGGAAAGCGGATCTTCCACTCATTCTTCGTGAAAATGATCCGGCCCAAACGCTCACGCCCGCTCGGAAAGTACCCGATGTCCGGTTCCTTTCCAAAGCCGTATTGCGCGAGCGTTGCGCTCTTCTTGAGCAGACTGACCGCTTGTTCGAAGACCGGCGAGTTGCTTGGCATGCCGCATGATACAGATTGCTCCGACGGGTGGCCCTGCCTTGGCGTGCCACCCGCCCAGGCCCTCTGCGCACACACAGCCCCCGTTCTCGGACCCCCTCACCCCGCCCGGACGGAATTGTATTTTGGAGGAGCGCCGCACCGGCCCCGCCGCGAGATCGTGCAGCCGCCGCGCGCTCAACCGCCCCCGCCAGAGTCCGTCCGTGCGGGGTGAGGGGGTGGAGTGCTGTGCGTGGTCACGCCCCGAAGCCGAGGACCGAGAGACCCCGTTACCTGCCGGGCCAAGGCGTGAACAATCGTCGGCCCACCACCGTGAGGCAGGTTATCAAGAAAGAAGGCACTGCACCGTGGCCCCCCGGGCCGCGACCCTTGGCGATCGGCATCACGTTGCCCAAGGCTGTAACGTGTTGGCACGCGGGGGTGGAAGCGAGCTACGGTTCTTGCGCCGACGGACTCTCCACTGCGGGCCTTCCGATCGCGATGTATTGGACTGCCCAAGCAACTGTGTCGGGGGTTGCGCGGCCGCTGGTTTCAAGCGTCCACGTGAACCATTTATCGGTAACTTGGCCCACGGAGAGTTTGAAGCCCGCTTTACCTCCGTTCACTGCCATCACTGCCTCCGACGGGCTCAGCATGACCGAAGGTTCACCCGCGAACCGCACCGACGCGGGAAAGAACTGCTTTCCTTGGACTTGGACCATGTCCCCAGCAGCTCCTTTCGTGGGTGTCCACCCAACTCTAGGAAGCGGATCCAAGGGCCTTACAACAAACACGGTCGACTTTTGGTGGACGGAGTAGTGATGGTTGATCACCGTCTTCGTCACCTTCGCGATCCGTTCATCCACGAATGCGTAGGCACCGATACCAGCGGCATACGCGCCCACGATCAGAGCAAGCACAACGAAAAGCAGGGTCTTCGTGACCGGGGTGCCGTCAGAGTTGATGCCCATTTACCATCTCCAAGTTGCCCAACGCGAGCGCCGTCATGCGAAGGAATCCACGTTGGGTGGGGGGGGTGCGGTGGTCTTCCACGCGATTGTTCGACCTACGCCGCGGCCGAGTCTGTGCCCGGAAGCGGCTTGCCCATCGCCCGCGCGTGCAGCACGTCCGGATCCAGATCGATTCCTCCGGGCCAGCAGACCGTGCGGGTCTTCGGATCAACCTGGACGCCCGCGAAGAATGCCGGGTCGCGCCACGCCGCGAAGACGCCCTTGCCCACCAGATGCGCGAGATTTACCCTGCCCGCGGTGCCGTCGGTGAACGTGAGGGCGAGCACGTATCCCGGCTCGGCGCTGGCGGATGCGATGCGGACCATGGGCGATCTTAGGGCAGCGGCTCGATCGGATCGATCGGGGAGGGGAGCGACGCCTGCGACCACGCCCGGCGAAGGTCGGCGCGATGCAGGAGGGCCCACTCGACCACGATCTGGTACGCCCGCTTGGAGAGCGACCCCCGCAGAATCTCCAGCGTCTCGATCGAGACCCGGGCTTCCTGCTCGGCGTAGAAGACGTGGAAGTGCGGAGGAGGATGGTCCTCGAAGTACATGCAGATCGAGATGCCGTAGAACTCGCTGATCGTGGGCACGAGACGCCCTCCACGCGTTACTTTTTCGCGGCGGCGGCCGCTTCGGTCTTTTCCTTGCGGCGGCGCTGGAGTTCGGCGTCGATGAAGGGTTGGACCTCGCCGCGGAGGACGCGTTCGTAGTCCGTGGCCTCGTGGTTGGTGCGGTGGTCCTTCACGCGGTTGTCGTAGAAGACGTAGGAGCGGATCTGGGTGCCCCAGCCGCGCTCGACGGCGCCGCCGGTGGCGGCGTTCATCTCGCGTTCCTTGCGCTCTTCCTCGAGTTGTTCGAGTTTGGAGGTGAGGATGGCGAAGGCCTGCTTGCGGTTCTGGCCCTGTTCCTTGTAGGTGTTGGTGGTGACCTGGATGCCGGTGGGGATGTGGGTCAGGCGGATGGCCGTGGCGACCTTGTTGACGTTCTGGCCGCCGGGGCCGGAGGCGCGGACGAAGGCGACGACCTCGACGTCCTTCTCGGGGATGACGAACTCGGTCTCCTCGAACTCCGGGACGACGTCCACGGTGGCGAAGGAGGTCTGGCGCTTGCCCTCGGCGTTGAAGGGGGAGACGCGGGCGAGGCGGTGCGTGCCGCGCTCGCAGTTGAGATAGCCGTAGGCGAAGGGGCCCTTGATGTGGAGCGTGACGGCGTCGACGCCGACCTCGGTGCCGAAGGTCTTGGACATTTCTTCCATGGCGAAGCCCATCTTCTCGCAGTAGAAGATGTACATGCGCAGGAGCATGTCGGCCCAATCGTTGGCCTCCTTGCCGCCCGCGCCCGCCTGGATGGTGAGGAAGCAGTTGCGGTGGTCGTGCTTGCCGGCCAGGAGGGACTGCATCTCGATCTTGTCCATCCGCCCTTCGATGTTCGCATCCGGCTTCCCGGCGAGGGCGAAGAGTTGGGCGTCGGCTTCTTTCAAGAGGTCCTTGTCGCCGGACTCCTTGGCCATCTCGTAGGCGACCTTGGCGTCCTCGAAGTCGGCGATCACGGCCTTGAGGGGCTCGAACTTGGCCCGGAGGCTCTTGAGGTTCGACACCACCTGCTGGGCCTGCTTCTGGTTGTTCCAGAAGTCGGCCTGCTCCATGCGGGCCGTGAGTTCGGCGATGTCGGTGAGCCCCTGGTCGTAGTTAAAGCGAGTCGCGGATCGTCAAAATCCGCGCCTCCAGGTCCGCGATGATGGGTTGGTGGGCGTCGTAGTTCATGGGCCGGCTCCAAGGCCCCGCCAAGTCTGACGGGGAGGCCAAGAGCGTAGGCAAAACCATCCACGATTGCGCCAACCTGGCGGGTCGGCGGCGTTATCACCATGTGCGGGCCGCGCGTTGCCCGCAAGGAGACCGCCCATGCTCGACCGACGATCCGTCCCGCCGCTTTTCGCTCCCCTCGCGGCCCTCCTGCTCGGCGCGGGAGTGCTGGCCCAGCCGCAAGAGCCGTCCCCTGCGCTGCGGCCTGCCACACGGCAGGGTCAGCAGGCCCCCACGGCTCCGCCGGCGCCGGTGGGTGCTTCGTCGAACCCGGAACCGCTGGTCTCGGTGGAGTTTCGGGGCGGCACCGTGCGGCAGTTCGTCGACGCGATCCGCGCCTCGGCCGGTTCGGCCAACGTCAATGTGATCATGCCAGCGGAGGCGGACGGCGTGCCCCTGCCCGCCATCTCGCTTCGCGAGGTGAGTCCGTACACGGCGCTGCAGGCGATCGAGTTCGCCGCGAACCAGGACGGCACGGTTCAGTTCGCGATCACGCGACTGGGCAAAGGGGAGGAGGGGAGTGCGACGTTCGCCGTGCGGTTCGCGAGCCGGACGCCCCCGGGATCCGGCTCGTCGATGGCGGCTTCCGCGAAGCAGGAGACCCGCGTGTTTTCGATTCGGGACCTCACCGAGGCCCCCGCCGACCTTCCTGCCGATCCGTCCATGGTGGCGTCGGCGGAGACGGTGCTCAACGCGGTTCAGGCCGCGTCGCGCCTCGATTCCGACGCGAAGACCGCCCCGCCGGAGTTGATGCTGCACAAGGACTCCATGCTGCTTATTGTCCGGGGGACCGCCGATCAGCAGCGCACCATCGAGTCGGTGCTGGGGCAACTGGGCCAATCGGTGGCGGCGAAGCGTTCCCGGGCGGTCGAGGCCGCCACGCGTGAGCGGGCCGCGCGACTGGAGGAATCCGAGCTGCGCGTGCAGATCGACATGAACAACTCGCAGATCAGGGAGGAGGAGGCGGGGCTTGAGCGTGTGACGATGGAGGTGGATCGGGCCAAGAAGCTTGCCGATCAGGGCCAGATCTCCAGCACCGAGCTCCAGAACATGCAGACGGCGCTGGTGAACGCCCGCGAGGCCCTCCAGCAGGCGTACGCCACGCGCCGCGGGCTGGAGGAACGACAGGCGATCATGGAAGTTCGTCGCAAGACCATGGGCGGGGCGGGCGCTGGAGGCGGGGAGTCTCCGGTCGCGGTGGTGTACGACTATCGAGACCTCGAGCCATTCGCGGGCGACATCTTCGGACTTTGCAAGGAGGTGGCCGCGCTGGGGGGGTCGGCCAGGGAAGTTCGCATGGAACACCCCAGCAAGGGGATGCTTGTGCTCCACGCCACGCCCGCCCAGCACCGTACCGTCGTGCACATGCTCAACGCGATCCGGCGGGCCAAGGCCAACGAGCCGAAACTCCCCGGACTCGACGCCGACGACCTGATCCGCAAGGGTGCGGACAGTCAGGGCAAATAGCCCCCCACCTCTCGGGGGCCGAAATGGGGAATCCCACGTCACAGGCAGCGCTCCAACTCTCGCTCCACCCGCTCGCGAGGACAGGCCACATGGCCGAGCCCCCCATGGCGACCGCCCGATCCGCCGCGCCAGCGCGGCCGGGGAACGCGACCGCTTCGGCCGCCGGAACGTCCCCGATCCTGGACCTGCTTCGACAATCGGGCCGGGGCGAGGGGAGGGCGATCGGGCGCGTGTACGAGCTTCGGTTTGATCGTGTGTTCCTCGCCGCTCGCCGGGCGACGGGGCGGGGCGAGGACTTTTGCCTGGATGTGGTGCAGGAGACTTTCCTGCGGGTGCTCAGGTCGGGGTCCCAGACGCGCCGGCTCCGAGATGAGGACCATGCGGAGCGGTGGCTGGCGGCCGTGACCCGGAGTGTGGCTCTCGACCTTTTGCGCGCGGAGCAGCGACGCGAGCGGCGCGAGCGTGGTGCGGCCCGCGGGGAGTCTGCCTCGACCGGGCGCGGTCCGCCCGACTCGCTCATCGCTTCGCTGGAGCACGAACTGCGCCAACTCCCCGCAGAGGACCGCGAACTGCTGCACCTGCGTGCGACCGGGATGACACTCGCGGGGATCGCCGAGTTTGTCGGGTCCACCATCGGCTCGGTGCATGGGCGACTCCGCCGGCTGACCGGCACGCTTGCGAGCCGGAAGGATGAACATCATGGGTAACAAACACCTGCCCACACCCGAAGAGGAGACGCGACTGACACCCGACGGTGCTCGCCGTCGCGCGGCTATCGGATCGCTGCTGGCCACGACGGCCCGCAACCGGCGCACAGGTCGCACAATCCTCGCCTCGGGATCGGGGCTTGCGGTGCTGATTTGCGCGTTTGTCGCGATCCAGGCGTTGTCCCCGCGGCACCCGCCCGGAAAGGACCTCACCCAGAACCCTGACCCGGGTCCGCGGACCGAACCCTGGTCGGTGCCCCCCACGCCCGCGACTATCCACATCGCCATTGTGACAAACCAACCGCTGCCCGACCGCCCATGCTCGGAGTCTTCCTCGGCCTCCTCCTCGGGCGTTCCTATCTGCATCCTCGACGACGACCACCTGCTGCGGGTGCTCAACCGGACGGGCGAGAGCTACGGACTTGTCCGAATCGGCGGGCGCACCGAGGTGGTGCTGAACTCCCGCTGAATCGGCCCCGGGGGTATTGTCCCGCATGTTCGTGGCCCTCCAGCAAGCCCCCGCCCCCGCCACGCGCGTGCACTCGCCCGGCGAGAAGAAACTCGCGGTTCGCTCGGCCGCGAGTCTGACGCTCCTGGCGATCATCGTCATCTTCGTCATCGGGGCGGCCGCGCTGATCATCATGAACCGGCACAAGCGGCGCGTGCTGGCCGATCCGACGGGCGCCAAACGCCGCAAGCGCAAGTCGTCGCCCGATCCGTGGTCGGAGGCGGGCAAGCGGCTGGATGCGTCCACGGTGGGCTCGCGCGACGATACCGTGGACATCGACCCGGATGAGCTCGGACCCGGCGACGTGGGCGGGACCACGCCTCCTTCGACTCCCCCGCCGCACGACCCGGACCGCATGGGACCCAACCAATGACCCTTCCTCGAACACACCACCGTCCGCTGGCCCTGATCACCGGCGGTGCGCGGCGCATCGGGCGCGCGACGACGCTTGCGCTGGCCCGGGCCGGGTGCGATGTCGTCGTCACGTACAACACGAGCGCGGCCGAGGCCGAGGCGACGCTGGCGGAGGCCCTGCGCCTCGGGGCGAATCCGGCCGAGTCTCGGACGCTGCAACTCCGTCTGGACGATCCGGCCACTGCCGACGCGGTGGGCGATGACCTTGCCCGGACGCTGCCGCGGCTGGACGTTCTGGTGCACAACGCGTCCACCTACGAGCGGACGCCGCTGGCGGCGGTGTCTCCGAGGGTCGCCCTGGCCGCGTTCAACACCAACGCGCTGGCGCCGCTGCTGCTCTCGAAGCACCTTTCTCCGTTGCTGGGCGCGTCGGAGGCGTTCTGCGGGGGGAGCATCGTGGCGATGTGCGATATCCACGCCCTTGGCGAGCATGGCATTCCTCGATCGAAGGACTATCTCCCGTACGCCATGTCGAAGGCCGCGCTGGCGGAGATGGTCCGCTCGCTGGCGCGGGAGCTGGCTCCCCGCGTGCGGGTGAACGCGGTGGCGCCGGGGGTGGCGATGTGGCCGGAATCGGGCTCGGAGGCCGAGAAGGCGGCGCAGCAGGCGTACCTGAGCAAGGTTCCCCTCGGGCGGGCCGGCACGCCGGAGGAGTGTGCGGACGTTGTGCGATGGCTGGCGCTCGAGGCGACGTATCTCACCGGTGAGATCGTACGCTTCGATGGGGGGCGGAATCTGGTGTAGCCCTATCGGGCGCCCTTCTTCTCCATCGTCGCGAGCAGGTCCCGGCCCTCTTCGCTGCCGAGCATCGTCGCGGTTCGGGCGTATTCCATGGCCTTGGCCCGGTCGCCCGCGCGCTCCCACCACTGCGCGGCGGCACAGGCGATCTCCGGGTCCGCGGGCATGGCCTTGGCGGCCGTTTCGTACATCGAGGCCGCCTGGGTCGGGCTTTGCATAAGGCCGTAGCTCTCGGCCATGAGGCTGAGCGTGGCCTTGTCCATCCGCTGGGCCGGGGGGAGGGCCTCGAGGATGGTCGCGGCCTTCTGCGGATCGCCCTGGCGGTTGAGGACGCGGGCCTGGACGAGGGCCCAGCGGGTGACGCCGGGCTGGAGCTTGCGGGCCGTCTCGATGTGCTGGCCGGCGAGGCTGTTCTGGTTCTTCCTGAGTTCGAGCTCGGCCATGGTGCCCCACGCCTCCGCGAGGTCGGGCTTGATCTTCACGGAGCGGATGAGGCTGGCCGCGGCGGCCGCGTCGTCGCCCTTCTTGATGTGCATCATGGCCAGGAAGAGGGGATAGCGGGCCTCGCCGGGGTCGAGGACCTGGGCCATCCAGTAGTGCTCCTCGGCGCGGTCGATCATGCCCGCCCCCCCGGCGACGTTGGCGCAGGTTCCGGCCTCGAAGTGCAGCTGGGCGAGGGCGGGGTCGCGCCGGACGCCGGCGATCTTGGCCTCTTCGGTGCCGATCTTCACCTTGGGATCGTCGGAGAGGGCGATGGCGGCCTGGTACTGCTGGTAGGCATCGGCGTGTCGCTCCAGCCCGATGAGGGCCTGGGCGTAGGCGATTCGCACGGCCCGGTCGGTCGGGCTTTGCTGCGAGAGTTTGTCCATGATGGCCGCGGCCTCGGCGAACTTTTTCTCGCGCTGGTAGGTCGCGGCCGCCTCCAAGCCCGCCTCGATGGCCCGGGCGCCATCGCGCATCTTCGCGGCCGCGGCGTCGGCCGCCGAGGGGGGCGCGACGAGGGACTTGACGGCGACGAGCGTGCCGACGGCCAGCACGACGGCCAGCAGACCCACGATGGCCATGAGGCCGCGGCGGTCGGGATCGGGAGAGCGAGTGCCTTGGCTTGCCGGTTTCATCATGGGGAGGATATCGGCCAGCCGGTCGAACCGACAGGCAAACTCGCCACCAATCCACATCGCATGCCGGGTCGGCTCCGCACCTGGTCCCGCGTGCGTGGCCTTTCGCACTTTCCCCTTGCCCCTACACTCCCTGCCCATGAATCCGGATGCCCCGACAACTTCCAAGCCCGCCAAGGCCGCCGCCCCCACCCCTCCCAGCGGCGCGGCCGCGCCTTCGCCCGAGCCGGGTTCCAAGGCCTACCAGCCCGCCGCGGCGGAGCCCCGGATTTCGGCCAGGTGGGCCGCGTCGGGGGCGTTCCATGCGGACCCGGCGAGGGTGCTCTCGGGGGAGAAGAAGCCGTTCTGCATCCTGATCCCGCCGCCGAACGTGACGGGGGCGCTGCACCTTGGGCATGCGCTGAACAACACCTTGCAGGACATCCTGACGCGGGCCCATCGCATGATGGGATACGAGGCGCTATGGATGCCGGGGACGGACCACGCCGGGATCGCAACGCAGGCGGTGGTGGAGCGTCGGCTGAAGAAGGAACAGAACAAGACCCGCAAGGATTTCACGCGCGAGCAGTTCATCGCGCTGGTGCAGGAGTGGAAGGACGAGTACGAGGCCCGCATCACGGGGCAGTTGAAGGCGATGGGGTGTTCGTGCGACTACGACCGGCAGCGGTTCACGATGGACGACATCTGCGCCCGGGCCGTCCGCGAGGCGTTTTTCCGGCTCTTCAAAGATGGGCTGATCTATCGCGGGAAGCGGCTGGTGAACTGGGACCCCGCGCTGCAGACGGCGGTGGCGGACGATGAGTGCTATGAGGAAGAGCATGATGCGTTCTTCTATTACCTGCGGTATCCGCTGGTGCACCCGCAGGCGGGCAAGAACCCGGGCAGCGATGCGCAGCCGGTGACATGGGATGAACTCGCCGCGCGGGGCTACCCCGGCGCGAGCCAGAACCCCGCCGATGAGCCCGCGTGGATCACCGTCGCCACGACGCGGCCGGAGACGTATCTGGGCGACACCGCCGTGGCCGTGAATCCGAAGGACCATCGGGCCAAGGCTCTGCGCGGGTTGTTCGTGGAGTTGCCGCTGGTGGGCCGCGTGATTCCGATCGTGGAGGATGACTACGTCGTGCTTCCCGCCGCGCTGTGGGCGGATCCGGAGGAGGCCAAGAACGACCCGAAGGCGCAGTACGCCACGGGGTTTTTGAAGGTGACGCCGGCGCACGACCAGAACGACTACGAGCTCGGCATCCGTCATGGCCTGCCGATGGTGAACGTCTTCGCGCCGGATGCGAGCATTTCCGACAAGCACGGGTGGAGCGAACCGACCGAGATCGAGGGAGCGCATGTGTTCCTGCACAAGACGCGCGAGGAGGCGCGCAAACTGGTGCTGCGCGAGTTCGAGGCCCGGGGTCTGCTGGAGAAGCCGCGCCCGTACCGGCACACGCTCACCCACTCGGACCGGACGAAAGCGGTGATCGAGCCGTATTTGAGCGATCAGTGGTATGTGCGGGTGACGGATGACAAGTTATCCGGAGCCGCAAATCGTGCGCTCGTGCCCGAGCAGCGTTCCGCGGGCGGTGCGGCGGCACATTCTGCGCGGCCGAGGCCCTTGGATGCTCCATCGAAGGGCTTGGAAGGTCTTTCCAAGGGCTTGGAACTCAACTCGAAGGGCTTAGAAACCCTTTCCAAGGGCTTGGATGCTCCTTCCAAGGGCTTAGGAAGCCTTTCTAAGGGCTTGGAATCCCTTCCTAAGGGCTTAGAAACTCCTTCCAAGGGCTTGGATGCTCCATCCAAGGGCCTGGGAACATCATCGAAGGGCTCGGAAACGGCGAGCATGGCCGCATCCGGCGCCTCGGAGTCCGAGAACGCGCGGATGAACGCGAGCGGCGACGGCTCCATGCGCTTCTCCCCCGCCCGCTACGCCAAGACCTACGAGCAGTGGCACGACAACATCCGCGACTGGTGCATCTCGCGCCAGCTCTGGTGGGGGCATCGGATTGCGGTGTGGGGACACCCTCGGCTCGATGCTGCCGCGTTCGCCGGTGTCGCGGAGTTCTGCGATGATCCCGACCTTGCCGGATTCGAGCGGTACACGGGCTGGAACGTGGAGCGACTCTTCAATGAGTCGGATTCTGAGGTTCTCGGCATACACATCCCATCCGAGCCGTTCTTCGTCTGCGTCAAGCCGGGCCGCCCCGATCTGGAGGGGAAGCTCGAAGCCGCAGGCTTCACCCAAGACCCCGACGTCCTCGACACCTGGTTCTCCAGCGCCCTCTGGCCGCTCTCCACCATGGGCTGGCCCGACCCGGCGCAGTCGCCGCAGACCGCGGGCCTGCTGGAGGCGTTCAACCCCACCACCGTCCTCTCCACCGCGCGCGAGATCATCACGCTGTGGGTGAGCCGGATGGTGATGATGAACCGGTACTTTCTTCCGGCTGGTACGAGCCCCTCGCGCGAGCGAGGGACGGGCAGAGCGGGCGATTCATCCTCCGCTTGCGCGGTGGGCTCGTATCCGCCGGGCACCGGCCCCGTGCCCTTCCACAACGTCTTCATCCACGCCGTGGTGCAGGACGGGGAGGGGCGGAAGATGTCCAAGTCGCTCAACAACGGCGTGGACCCGCTAGACATCATCGAATCGCACGGGGCTGATGCGATGCGATTCACGCTGGCGCAGATGACGACGCAGACGCAGGATATCCGCATGCCCGTGCGGAAGGACCCCAAGACGGGGAAGAACTCCAGCGAGAAGTTCGATGCGGGGCGGAACTTCTGCAACAAGCTGTGGAACGCCTCGCGGTTCGCGATGGCGATCCTGCAAAGAGCCTCTGGCGTAAGCCAGAGGGGTGAGGCGGCGGACGCGGAGGAGACCACCTCTCGCTCACGCGAGAGGCTCTCTCTGACCGACCGGTGGATGCTCTCCCGCCTCGCCAAGGCCACCCGCGCGTGTGAGGGGTCGCTGGCCAACTACGAGTTCTCCGACTACTGCCAGACGCTGTATCAACTCCTGTGGTGGGACTACTGCGACTGGTATCTCGAGGCGATCAAGCCGACGGTGGATGCGGATGCGAACCAGCGGGCGGTGCTTCGCACGGCCCTCGATGTGATCCTGCGGCTGCTGCACCCGGTGGCGCCGTTCATCACCGAGACGATCCACGAGCAGTTGAGGGCTCTGGGTACCCCGACACTCCGTGGCGGGTCTTCGGGCGATGCATCAACCGCGGAAGCCGCGACGGAGTCGCGGGGTACCCGAAGCAAACCCGCGACCGAGTCGCGGGGTACCCGAGGCGAACCCGCGACGGAGTCGCGGGGTACCCGGCCGATTCCCGGTATCACGCTCGAAACTCGCGACCTGCTGTGCTCCTCATCGTGGCCCGCGATCGACGCATCGCTCATCGACGAGCAAGCCGAGGCGGAGTTCGAGTCGCTGCGCGAGCTCATCAACGCGATCCGGAACGTGCGGGCCGAGCATCAGGTGCTGCCCAAGCGGAGGATCACGCTGCACTGCTCGGAGGCAGCGGCGAAGCGGATCTCGGCCGCGGCTCCCGGGCTGGTCGAGAATCTGGCCGGGCTGGAGGCGATCGGCACCACCAAACCCGCGTCCGGGGTCCCGGCGGTGGCGTTCCGCGCCGGCGGTGAGGACATGCACCTCACCAACCTCGCCGACGCGATCGACGCGGGGGCCGAGAAGGACCGCCTCACCAAACAACTCGAAACCCAGCGCAAGAGCGAGGCCGCGCTGGCGGGTCGGCTGAACAATCCCGGGTACGCGGACAAGGCCCCGGCCAAACTCGTCGAGGAGTCGAGGGCCCAACTGGCCAAGATCCGGGCCGAGATCGCGGCCATCGAGGCCAAGCTCAAGGCGATGTAGACCAAGACCCATCCGCGGACGTCCCGAAGGCAACACGGAGGAACAGAGACATGCAGGGATACGTCCGACTGGCTTCCTCCGTTCCTCCGGGTCTCCGCGCCGTCCTCTACGGACTGGCGATCGCGTCTCTCGCGGCCTGCTCGAACTCCGCCCCGAAGCCGTCGAGGCCCATCGCCGGCAATGCCGCGATGGGTGCGGTTTCCGGTGTGTCCTCCGAGGCTCCGGTGGCGGGGGACTCGGCCATCGAGTCCGTCGAGCCGTGGTCGTTCAACTCGAATGAAGGTCGCCTCGTCCGCACGGCCCACTATCGCCTGTTCACCACGCAGGCGGACACGGTGCTCAACTCCCGCATCCCGCTGTTTCTCGAGTCCGCGCTCGACGCGTACCGCACGAGCATCACCGGCACGCACGCGCCGCTCCCCGAGCCCGAGCTCAAGCTCGACACATACATTCTCCGCACCCGCCCCGACTGGGCCTTGCTCACACGGCAGATGACGGGGAACCAGGCGGACCTGTTCCTCCGCATCCCGCGCGGCGGGTTCGCCTTCGGGGGCAAGGCCCTGATGTTCGACATCGGCGCCCGCGACACCATCGCCATCGTCTCGCACGAGGGGTGGCACCAGTACACGCAGCGGGCCTTCAAGCGGCCGCTCCCGGTGTGGATCGAGGAGGGGATGGCCACGTACATGGAAGGGCACCGCTTCGACGGGAAGGGCGCGCCGCAGTTCCTGCCGTGGTTCAACACCGAGCGGTTTGATCAACTCCGGCGGGCGCACACGGCGGGGCAGCTCATGTCGCTTCCGGCTCTGCTGGATTCTTCGCCGCAGAATCTTCTTTCGGGGGGAGGGGCGGGGGGCGGCCTGAATCCCAACGCCGATGCGCTGGTGTACTACGCGCAGGTGTGGGCGCTCACGCTGTTCCTGGCCGAGGGGGCGGGCGGTCGGTATCACGCGCCGCTGGGCACGCTGCTCCGGGACGGCGCGTCGGGGGAGATCGACGGGCACCTCGGTCGAGCCTTCGGGGCGGGGAACGCTGCCCGCATCCTCGCTTTTCGACGCGGCCCCGGGGTGTTCACGGCGTATTTCGGCGACCTCGGCGCGGCCGCTCGAGAGTATGACGCGTTCATCAAGCGCCTGGTGCATCCGGGGTCGCGCAACGCGGTGGTCGAGGGGGTTTCCCCGTTCGCACGCCCGGAATGAGCCGGCCGCGTGGCGAACGGCGTGGATGAGATGCTGTTGGCACGCCTCGAAACCCGAGGATTCCCCGAACTTCCGTGGCGTGCGGCGAAACAGGGTTTATTCTTAGTGATCGTCGGTGGAACTTTCCCCTTCCGGACCTCGCACCGGGAGTTGTTGTCGCCATGGCGCGGCCGTCCGAAGGAGAGCTGGATGCGTCCGAAGTTGCTCGGGTCCTCACGGCGCGTGGTTGTGTCGCTGCTGCTCGCGGCGGGGGCGATCGCGCCGCTCGCTCCGACCGCCCGGGCCGACGACCATCCGGTGTTCCTGCAGTGGTTCGAGTCGCGGTGGTCCACCATCGAGTACAAGATCCCGGACTTCTTCATGGCCGGGTACGACTCGACGTGGCTGCCGCCGCCGACCCGCGCGGCCGACGGCACCAGCCCCGGCTACGACACGTTCGACCGCTTCGACCTGGGCTCGCCGGGGAACGAGACGGCGTATGGGACGCAGGAGATGCTGCGGGCGATGGTGGACGAGTTCCACCAGGCGGCGTCGCTGGTGTACTTCGACGTCATCCTGAACCACAACTCGGGGCGGAACAACTCCAACGACTTCTACAACGCGGGCGGGTATCCGGGCTTTGCGCTCCGGGTCGGGTCGGACTTCTGGGGCGACTTCCACGACGGCACGACGCAGTCGATCGATCCGGGCGGGGCGAACTATAACCTGTGGAACGGCGACCTGCTCAGCCTGATCGACATCGCGCAGGAGAAGAACTATCAGTACATCCGCCAGCCGGCGACGGCCGGGGCGCAGAACATCCCCCCGGGGACGGTTCGCAACAAGGTGGACGTCAACAACAGGAAGTTCTACCCGGACCTTTCGCTCGCACCCTCCGTGTTCACCAACGCCGCGCTGCCGCCGGGCTCGCAGACGGTGACGATCTATCCGTTCAACCTCGCGGATCCGATGCAGGGCGATCCGGTGGCCGAGAACGCCGCCGGGTATCTCACGCGATGGGTGCAGTGGATGGTGGAGGTGATCCACGCGGACGGGTTCCGGCTCGACGCGGCCAAGCACATCCCGCAGTGGTACTTCAACCAGTACTTTGATTCGGCCGTGTTCCAGCGGCGCAAGGACTTTGCGGGGGTCGCGACGACGCCGTTTTCCTTCGGCGAGATCGTGGATTCCAACTCCTTCACGCAGACGTACACCCGCAAGGACGGGTTCGGCAATCGCGACGCCCTCGACCTCAACGGCGCTGGGCAGCTGCGCGACATTCTCAACAACCGGGGCACGCGCTCGTGGGACAACGCGCTGTTCGCCCACCTCGACACCGTCGATGGGGGCGGGGACACGGCCAACACCTTCGGCAACAACGGCTCGCTGGGGGTCAACCACATCTTCAGCCACGACAACGGATCGGCGGGGGGCGGCGGATCTCCGCCCGGACTGCCGGGGGCGAGCATGTACGCGCTGCCGGAGTGGACCTACCTGCTGTTCCGGCCGGGTCCGCCGAACATCTATTACAACTCGCGCGAGTTTATCGATCGGTTCCAGTTTCGCGGGTTTTGGCCGCGCGAGGGGAACCCGACGGCCCTTGGCACCGAGGGCTCGGGCACGAACTCCGACCTGACCCGGCTGATCCAGATCTCCAACGGGTACGCACGCGGGGAGTGGCGGATCGTCAACTACACCGACAGCGTCAATCCCTCCCGAGACGACGTTCTGGTGTTCGAGCGCAAGCGCCCCGGGGGCGCGGCGAACGTGCTCGTGGGCGTGAGCGATTCGTACAGCAGCGGCGTGGCCACGCGCAACGTGCAGACGTCGTTCCCGGCCGGGACGCGCCTGCACGAGCTGACCGGAAACCACGCCGATCCCGTGGTGGATCCGACGGGCGCGATCCCCGAACTGCTGGTGGTGGACGCCTCGCAGCGGGTGCTCATCAAGGTGCCCAACAACCAGAACACCTCGGGGGTGCAGCACCACAAGGGGTACGTGGTGTACGGCCCGGCCGCGCCGAGCGGGACGTTGCAGATCCTGCAGACCAGCGGGGCGGCGTTCCCGGCGCAGTTCGCCCCCGACAGCGGGAGCGTTCCCGCGTATCGCCGCCGGATCACGGGCATTCCCATCGTGGACACCCCGCAGTTCGAGATCCGGCTGGCCACGAACAAGACCGACCCGTCGGACCCGGACTGGGACGACTTCGCGTGCTTCCGCGTCGACGCCGGGTATCCCTCGGCGGGGGCGGCCACGGACTTCAACGGCACGGGCGGGGTGGACTTCCCCAACTCCGATCCGTACATCCCGCGCTTCGAATCGTTCGTCACGCAGGCGACGCCGCTGTACACCAACCCGGGCAACGCGAACGGGCTGTACCGGCAGACGATCGCCACCTCGTCGCTGAGCGAGGGATACCACTACATCAAGGTCGTCGCCTTCCGCAGGCGTCCGGCGGGCACGGACCCGATCTTCACGGAGTTCCGGACCGTGATCTACGTGGATCGGAGCGCCCCCGCGGTCGCGCTGGCCGACGCGGCCGTGCCGATCGCGTCGCCGATCAACACGTTCCGCGTGATCGCGGCGGACCGGACGACCAACAGGGTCCACATCCTCGTCAACCCTCCGGCGGGCGATCCGCTCACGATGCTCACCACGGGCAATCAGGCCTCGCAGTACGACCGGTTCGAGTGGCGACGGACGGTGGGCGGGCTCAACAACGGGACGAACACGGTGGTGGTCGTGGCGTTCGAGCCGAGCGGCAAGGCGAGCGTGACGACCTACATGGTCACCGTCACGGTCGGCTCGGGGGATGTGAACCACGACGGCGTAGTGACCATCGACGACCTGTATCTGGCGTACCAGAGGCTGATCAACGGTCCGTACGACTCGGCGGCGGACCTGGACGCCAACGGAACGCTGAGCACCAACGACATTCGCATCCTCGAGCTGGCGCTGCGGCCGCTGGAGACCGGGAACATGGCCAGCCCGCAGCGGTGAGGTTTGCTCAGCGTCCGGACTGCTCCGCGTTTGCGCCCGCGACGGACTGGCCGTAGGGGACGCTGGGCGTGACGCCCATGTAGCTGAGGGTCCGTTCCATGATGCGCCGGTTGATCGGCCCGGCGACGGGGGATCCGAAGTATCGGCGCGCCTTCACGAGTTCCGGGCCCGGATCGTCCACGACCACCAGCACGACCACGCGCGGGTCCTCGTAGGGCCCGCCGGCAATGAAGCTCACGTTGTATTGCCCGCCGAAGTATCCGTCGGAGCCCTTGGGCTTCTTCTTGCCCGCGGGCGGCTTGCCCAGCGGGGCCTGGGCCGTGCCGGACTTGCCGAAGGCCTCGTAGCGGAAATACTCGTGCTGCTTGGCGAGCTTGTCGTCGAGGCCGTCGGTGACGCCCTTCATCGTCTCCCGGGTCGTCTGGGCGATGTGCGCCGGGAAGACGCGCCGGCCGGGATCGGCCATGGCCGAGTCGTAGTCGGTCGCGGTGAACCGCACGCTCGGGATGGTCCCCGCGCGCTCGCCCGTGCGGCAGTACGCGCTGAACGCTCGCGCCATCTGCACCGGCGTAACTCCCACCTCGTAGCCGAAGGCCACCGAGGTCTGCGTGTACTTCGACCAGTCCTTCTCGCTCGTCACCATGCCCGGCGATTCGCCCGGCAGCCCCAGCCCGGCCCGCCTGCCGAAGCCGAGCGAGACGATCGAATCCCGGGCCTGCCCGAACGTCAGCCTTGCCACGCCCTGCGTCATGCCGATATTCGAGGACTGCACCAGCACCTCGGACCACTTGAGATGGTCGAAGTGGTGCACGTCGGTGACGGGGCGGCCGTAGGGGGTCTTCCAACTTCCGCCGTAGGTCGGGAAGACCTCGTTGACATTGGTGACGCCGTGCATGAGGCAGGTGGACCACATGAACGCCTTGAACGTCGAGCCCGGCTCGTAGACATCCTCGACGCACCGGTTGCGGGCCAGGGCGGGGTCGATCGCCGCCTGCGTGTCTTTGGGGATGATCCGGTAGCGCGTGCCGTTGCCGCCCTTGGGGATCGGGGCGTTCCAGTCGTAGTCCTTCGCGTCCGGGAGCGGGCGCACGTAGTCCGCCATGGCGAGGACCTCGCCCGAGTGCGGATCGAGCACAACGCACCGGCCGCCCGCCGCGTCGGCGTCGGCCACGCCGCGCTTGAGCTCTTCGACGACGATGCTCTGCACTTCCAGGTCGATGGAGAGGCGGACATCGCGTCCTCTCGCGGGGGGGACATATCCCCCGGGGAAGATCCACATGGGCTCGCCGCGTGCGTCGCGGACGTACTTGAGCGAGCCTTTTTCGGGCTGGACGTGCGGGGTGAACATGCGCTCCGCGCCCGAGAGCCCGATCTGGTCGGCCCCGACCATGCCCACCACGCTCGCGGCGACCGCCGCGGCGGTGTACTCGCGGACGGGGCGAGTCTCGAGGTGAACGCCGGGGATGGGCTTCTTGTCGATCCGCAGGGCCTTGACCGCCTCGACGCGCCAGTCTTCGAGCACGCCGCCGACCGTGACGTACCGCTTGAGCCGGCTGGTCTCCTCGGGCGGATCATCGCCCTCGTGGGCCTCGATGATCTCGGCGTTGCCCTCCATGGCCGGGGCGATCCGCCGGGCGACGTCCTGGGGCTTCATGCCCACGGCGTCGGCGAGCAGCCCGATGGCCGCGCCGGGGGGGTTGGGAAACTCGAGGGGGTCCACGAAGACCCGGTATCCGAACTTGCTCACGGCCAGGGGCCGGCCGCGGATATCCATCAGGTCGCCGCAGGGGGCGAGCTCGGGCACCTTGGTCAACCGCTCGGAGATGAACGGCTGGAGGTTGACTCCGGGCGAGACCTGCAACTGGATGACGCGCCCGAGCATGATGGCCATGAGGGCGACCACGCCCGTCGCGGCCACCATGGCCGTGCGGTCGATTCTGGTGCGAGGATCGGCGTGTCCGCCCGCCCGGGACCGCCGCCTGAACATCGATGCGTTGAAAGTCGTCACCACTCGCTCCCGTCGCCGCCCCAACGCCCCTGGCACCATCGCCGGCTACCGCCCGCCCATTGTCACGGTCGTCTCCCCGGCTTCCTCCGCCTCCAGCCGGACCATCACCCGGTACCGCTCGGCGCTGATGGGCTGGAGGTCGCCGAAACCGCGGGCGAGGAGCTCGACCTTGTCGGGCGTGATCCGCCTGGCGATCTCCGAGCGGAGTTTCCAGAGCTCGCGGTCGTGCCGGGCGACGCGCTTCTGGACGTCGGCCATCTCGTGCGCGGCCTGCGTCCGCAGTTGCCGGGTGCCCAGCAGCAGGCACGCCAGCACGCCCAGCCCGACGATCAGCACGCACAGTTTGGCGAGCACGAGTCCTCCCGCGAGTAGCCCGCCACTCCGTGGCGGTGGGTTGTAGTTCTTGTGTGGCCCGGCGCTCCGCGGCGGACCCCGGCGGGGCCTACTTGGCGGGGATCCGCAGTTTCATGCCGATCTTGAGGGCCTCGGGATCGCTGAGGGCGCCCTTGTTCGCGTCGATGATCTCGGGGTATCGCTTGCCGGAGCTGAGCATCTTGCGGGCGATGGCCACCAGCGTGTCCCCTTCCCGCACGACGTACTCGCGATAGTCGCCCGCCGGCTTCGCGGCCGGGGAGCCGCCTCGCCCGCCGTCCATGACGATCGTCGTCGGCGCGGGGCCGGCCTGGGCGGTCGGCACGGAGGGCTTGCCCAGGAGGACATCGCGGGGCGGGATCAGGAGCGTCACGCCCTCGCGCAGGCCCGCGCCGCTCACTCGCTCTTTGTTGTAGTCCCGGACCTTCTCCCAGAGCTTGCCGTCGCCGTAGTACTTCACGGCGATGCGGTAGAGCGTGTCGCCCTCCTTGACCTCGTGCCGGAGGAGCGGGATCTGGTTGGCGGGAGCGGCGGGCGTGGAGGCTTGGTCGGGGGCGTCGGCGCTCGGGTCGCCACCGGCGGGAAGTTGCGTCACGTTGGTGCCGGCCAGCGCCACGGACGGCGCGGTCCGCTGCGGGGCGACCACGAGCGTGCCGCCCATCGCGGGCGACGGCGTGCCCATCCCGGGCAGGGCGACCAGATCCGTGCGCCGCACGGGCGCGTTCCCGGGGTTCAGGGAGATCGGCGTGCCCGCGCCGGCCGCGCCCGTCACGCCCGGCTCGCTCGACAAGCGGACCCCGGGCGGGCTGGCGCCCATGTCGCTGGAGCTGGCGGGCTGGATGTTCTCGGCCATCGCGACCTGCCGGGCCTTGCTGAAGTGGTCGCTGATGAGCACGCCCAGCACGAGGAAGAGCGAGAAGCCGACGATGAGCGCGAGTTTGTGTTCTCTGGTCACGGTAGATGCGTCCCTGCACAAAGCCACCAGCCGCCCGGGCCGCAACAGATCGCGTGGAGAGTCCGTTCCATCGCACGCGGCCCGGGAAGTTCAGGATGTGAATCGCCCGCCCGGCGTTTCCGCCGATCCGGCCTGTCTAGCCCGCCGACCCCAGCCGCACGACCCGCAACTTGGCGGATCGCGCCCGCGGATTGCCGGCAATCTCCGCGTCGCCTGCCACTACGGGCTTCTTCGTCACTGGCTCCGCCAGACCCTTCTCCACGAGCCGTCCGAAACCCTGTTTCACCGGCCGGTCCTCCAGCGAGTGAAACCCGATGATGCCGACTCTCGCCCCGGGCGCGAGCCAAGTGTCTTTTCCCGCGGCCACCCGCGTGGCCGCCCGCTCGACCGAATCCAACAGGCGCTCCAGGCTCCCGATCTCGTCGTTGACGGCGATCCGCAGGGCCTGGAACGTCCGCGTGGCCGGATGGATCGAGGACTCCGCCGCCCGCGCCGCGGGGATCGCGGAACGGACAACCTCGGCCAGCCGGACGGTGGTCTGTATCGGCCCCGCCCTGCGCTCTTGCACAACTTTCTCGGCGATCCTTCGGGCGATGAAGGGGGGCTCCTCGCCGTGCTTCATGATCAGCTCGGCCAGATCCCGTTCGGGCATGGTGTTCACGAGCTCACCCGCCGTAATGGGTGCCCCCGGATCGAGGCGCATGTCCAGCGGCCCCTCACGCATGAACGAGAACCCGCGTTCGGGGTTGTCCACCTGCGGGGAGGCGAAGCCGAGGTCGGCGAGGACGATGTTGGCGGACGTCGCTCGGGCCGGGTCGCACGCGGCGACGAGGCGGGCGGCCTGCGCGAAGGACGCGTGAATCGGGACGACCCGGGGGGCCTCCGGCAACGCCCGGATGCGGTTGGCCGCCACATCCAGATTCAGCGGGTCGAGGTCCATGAGCACAACCGTGCCCTTCGGCCCCACCCGCTCGGCCATCGCCGCCGCGTGCCCGCCCAGACCCGCCGTGCAATCCACCACCGTCTCGCCCGGCTTGGGGTCGAGCAGGTCGATGACCTCCTTGAGCAACACCGGGATGTGCTTCGAGACATGCACAACCCACGATACGCCCCCCCCCCCCCCCCCCCCCCACCCGCCAACCCCCACCCTCC